>Ga0180433_10000442_pt1 | contig 70755 bp, 51 predicted proteins | sample SS_ome_8_FD_132980 | JGI IMG/M metagenome (GOLD analysis project Ga0180433, IMG submission 132980) | Hypersaline lake sediment archaeal communities from the Salton Sea, California, USA - SS_1_D_1 metaG | ecosystem: Environmental > Aquatic > Non-marine Saline and Alkaline > Hypersaline >...
GAAGTCGAAGCGAGCGGAAAGAAGTTCGCGCTCAGAAGCGAGACGCGCGGAGCCGTCGGCAAGCTATTCCAGGCGGCAGGCGTCTCGCTTCCCCCAACCGTAAGGCAGCGATAAAGATATGGCGAATGGCACGGTTTTTTCGGTTGTAGTGACACGCGAAGTTCGGTTTTCATATCCCCTTGATATAAGGGGAGTTACATTTTCACGGTGTTGAAGACGGGTTTAGGATCCGGGCATGGCCAGAAAACCGCGCATCGAGTCCCCCGGGGCCTTGTATCACGTCATGAGCCGGGGGAACCGGGGAGACCGCGGGTTCCTTGACGATGACGACCGCGCGCTTGGGTTGAAAACCTTTGCCGAGAATCTGGAGATGGGCCATCCTGGAAACATCCCCAAGGTTGTTCCCCCTCACTCCCCTTCCGCCTCGAAATGCTCCGCCACCTCCTTCAGCTTCTCGCGGATCGGGATCCCCTGCGGGCACGCCTCCTCGCAGGAGCCGCACTCCACGCAACGGGAAGCGCGCTCGGCGTCGGGGACGACCTGGCGATAGAAATCCCGGTACCTCTCCATCGCGTCGAACAGGAACGCGTTGTTCAGGAAGCTGAAACAGCCCGTGATGTTCACCCCCTCCGGACACGGAAGACAGTACCCGCACGTCGTGCAGTCCACCCGGATCCGCTTGCGGTACTCCGCCTTCACACGCGCCGCCAGCGACCGCTCCGCCTCCGTCAGCGATCCCGCGCGCCCCTCCGACGCGACGCGCAGGTTCTCCTCCACCTGCGCCATCGTCGACATCCCGCTGAGCGCCACCGAAACCTCCGGGTGGTCCCACACCCACCGAAGCCCCCACGCCGCCGGCGAACGGCGCACATCCGCCTCGTCCCAGATGCGCTGCACCGGATCCGGAACCTCCCCGGCCAGCCGCCCCCCGCGCAACGGTTCCATCACCATGATGCCGAGCCCCTTCTCCGCGGCGTGGAGCATGCCCTCCCGCCCCGCCTGGAAGTGCTCGTCGAGCAGGTTGTACATGATCAGGCAGAACGACCAGTCGTAGGCGTCCACGATCTCCTTGAAGATCTCCCGGTCCGCGTGGAACGAGAACCCCGCGTGCCGGATCGTCCCCGCCTCGAGGGCGCGCTCGAGAAAGGAGGCGAAACCGTGCTCCTGCATCCGCGCCCACCGCTCGCGGTTCAGCGCGTGCAGCAGGTAGAAATCGATCGTCTCCGACTGCAGCCGCTTGCGCTGCTCGTCGAGGAACCGGTCCATGTCCTCGTGCTTCTCCACCTCGTAGGTGGGCAGCTTGGTGGAGAGGAAGACCTTCTCCCGGTAGCCGCCCTTCAGGGCCTCGCCCACCAGCCGTTCGCTCTCCCCGCCGTGATAGGGCCAGGCCGTGTCCACCACGTTCACGCCGCCGTCCACCGCCCGGCGGATCATCGCGATCGCCTCGGGCCGGTCGATGCTCCCCGGGTCCTTCTCGTCGAGCAAAGGCAGGCGCATCGCCCCGAAACCGAGTACGGAGACGCGCTCGCCGGTGCCGGGCATGCGTCGATAGAGCATGAAACCTCCTCGCAAACAACCGGTCAAAAAATGTATCCCACTAGATACTCGATCCGGGCGAGGGATCCAAGAACGGGGGAGGGGAGGGGAGGGGAGGGGAGGGGATTCAGAATTCAGTCAGCCATGAGCCTTCGGCTCTCCCGGAAACCATGAAAACTTGGAGGGCGAGGGTCCTCCCGAGCCCACCGATGTGGCTCGCCAGCCCGTACTACGCCGATCGGCTCTTGCAAGGGCTACGTAGGGTCCTCCGTAGCTCTCGCAACCACCTGCAAGCGAAGGAGGAGAGGTTCGCCCTCCAAGGCGGTCGTCGATCATGGTTTTTCCCGAATTTTCGGAGCAGGAATGGAGGAATTCCCTCCCTCGTTCTACAATCGATGCCCCCTCGCCCCTTGGAGGACGCTCCGCATGACCGCGCGATCGACGCTCGCCTGCCTCGCCCTCGCTGCAGCCCTCCTCGCCTCAGCAGCCCGGGGCGAAGAGAAGACGGACAAGGAGGATCGGAAGGTCTTCGTGTCCGTGGCCGCCGGATTCCGGATCGAGCGGCCCGACGCCGGATGGGCCTTCGAGGAGAAAGGCGACCCCGCGAACGGGAAGTACGTCCTCGCCCTCTACCCGAAGAACCGGAAAGGCCTCGTCCAGGTCACCGTCCGCGCGAGCTTCCAGACCGCCGCCTCCGGCACGCCCGCCTCGCTCCGGGACCAGGTCCTCGCCTGGTCCGAAGGCAAGCCCGCGTACGCCCACCAGGAAAAGATCACCCTGGCCGTCGCCGGGCGGGACGCGGCCGCCCTCTCCATCGAACAGACCGTCTCCGGACAGACCTTCCGCGTCCACCAGGCCTACCTCGTCGAAAAGGGGTGCGCCTTCACCGTCGGCTACCACGCGCCCGCGGACCGGTTCGCCTCCCGCTTGCCCGCCTTCCAGCGCATCCTCGAGACGTTCCGGTTCGTCGAGCCCGACCCCGACACGCGGAAGCAACGGAAACGGCTCGAACTCGCCTCCCGGTGCGGGCAAGACCTCCCGTGGGCGTCGTCGTGGAAAGAGGCTTCCGAGCGGGCCGGAAGGGAGCGCCGGCTGATCCTCGTCCTCGTGCGGGAAGCGGGAGGTTTCGAGACCGCCAACGCGTTCCTCACCGTGTCGCTCATGGAACCCGACCTCTACGACCTCGTGCGACACCGCTTCGTCCCGCTCCGCTTCCGCAAAGGCATGGGCGCGCCCTTCGAGTCCCACGATGTCTACGGGCTGGGCCCCTCCACCTTCGGCACCTCGCTCCTCGTCGCGACCCCCGGCGGCGAGGTGATCGGCGACACCTTCAGCTACGAGCCCGCCTCCCTCCACGACCTCCTCGTCCGCACGCTCGCAAACCACCGGGATCTCTGCGGCATCGATCCCCCCGACGGCCTCGGCGGCGCCGATCTCGCGACGTGGTGCCTCGAGCGGGGCGCGCTCGAACGCGCCTCCGGCCTCCTGCAACACCCCGGCTCCGCCCGCGAACACCTCCTGAAAGCCGACCTCCTCCGCAGGCTCCGCACGGGCCCGGAAGCCCTGCGCGAACTCGACCGCGCGCAATCCGCCGCCGACGGGACGATGGACGCGGAGGTGGACCTCCGGCGCGCCGTCGTGCTGATCCGCATGGGAAAGACCGCCGAGGCCTACTCCCACCTGACGCGCCTCCTCCACCGCTTCCCGGAACACGCCCGCGTCCCCGAAGCCCTCTTCCGCCTCGGCACCTGCGCCTTCCACCGCGCCAGCGCCCTCGCCGCCGGACGCGTCTGGACGCGGCTCGTGGACGAGCACCCCGGCAGCCGCTGGGCCCGGCGCGCGTCCGCGATCCTCGTCGGACCGGCCTTCGCCCTCGGCATCGGCCGGAGCGCTTCCTGGCCCGCGCCGGAGGTGCTCGCGCTTCTGGCCCCCAGGGCCTTCGAGACCCTCCCGGTCGAGAAGGCCGGACAGGCCGAGAGGGAAGCGCTCGGCTACCTGCTCGAGAACCAGCGTCCCGACGGTTCCTGGATCTGCTCCTCGGAGGTGTCTGCGTCCACGCAACGCGTGCCGCACGATTTCACCGTCGCGGTCACCTCCGTCGCCGGGCTGAGCCTGCTTCCGTATCGCGAGAACGCGCGCGCGCTCCGCGCCGTCCACCTGGCGGTGGGCTACGTGCTCCAGGCGGAGGCGATCGAGAGGGCGGTGGGACGGAAGACCCACTTCATGGACTACGGGGTGTGGCGCAAGGCTTACGCGCTGCAGTTCCTGTGCGCGGCCGTCGAGGCGGGGATCGCGGAGAAGCAAGAGATGGAGGCGCCGCTGGCGAGGCTGGTGTCGGACCTCGAGGGGCTGAGGAAGCCGGGCGGGGGGTGGAGCTACTACGTGGCGCGCCGGATCGACGAGATCCACGAGCCCAGCGAGCAGACCATCAGCTTCTGCACCGCCGCTGCGCTGCTCGCGCTTCGGGAAGCCAGGGAAATCGGCGTCGTCGTACCGGCGGCGACGGTGGACGTGCCGCTCTCCTGCCTCGAGAGGATGAAGAACCCCGACGGAACCTTCGCGTACATGCTCTTCCACGGGCAAAAGGACGCGCCGAGGAAGCCGAACCTGGAGGGGTCGGCGGGGCGCGGCCCGCTGTGCGCGCTGACCCTGGAGCGCTGGGGCCGGGGCGACCTCGACGCGATCCGGCAAGCGCTCGCCCTCTTCGCCGACCACCGGGACCGGTACATGCGCGAGAAGGGGAAGACGCTGATGCACGCGGGCCTGGGGGGCCAGGGCTCGCACTATCTCCTCTTCGACTACGCGCATGCGGCGATCGCGCTGTCCGCACTTCCCGAGGTGGAGCGGATGGCCTTCCGCGGGATCCTGCTGGACACGGTCCTCGACGCACGCCGCAAGGACGGCAGCTACGTGGACAACCCGATGATCGGCCCGCACCTGGGCACGGCGATGGCGCTTGTCGCGTTGCGGCACCTGCGGGGCGGGGGGTGAGCGGCGGTGCAAAAGCCCGGTGGTCCTGGGCCCGGGGGAGCTTGCGCATAGCCGACGGCTTCGTTTCCGCCTGTCCGTCGGATACGCAGGAGACGGGGCTCCGCCGGGCCGCACCCCCGCCCCGCCCGGAAGCCTGCCCAAGTGGCCCGGGCACAACAGCTTCCGGGGTTTCCCGTACCCGTCCCGCCTTGGAAGCCAACGGCCCGCGATTTGCGTGACCTTGTCGGCCATGAAAGAAGTTCACGATGCGTTCGATGCCTCCTCCGGATCGGGGGGCGGGATGCCGGCGGACGAAACGGAGATCCGCAGGCATCCCCTGGTGCGGGCTCTGCTCGACTGGACGGAAGGGTACGTGATGGTCCTGGACGAGGACCGGCGGGTCATGGCGACGAGCGACCGCCTTCCGGACCCCGTCCGGCGGTCGGATCCGGAGGACCTTCTGGGGAAGCGTCCGGGCGAAGTGCTGAAGTGCGCCCACGCGCGCCCCGACGGGTGCACGTCGGGAATCGCGTGCCGGTTCTGCGGGGCGCTCGAGGCGTTCGAGCGCGCTCGCACGGAAGGGACGGCCCGGACCGCGTACAAGCTCGTCACGGACACGCCGGAGGGGAAGACGTCCTACAAGTTCGACGTGGTGGGTTCCAGGTTCCCGCTGGAGGGTCGCGACTACACGGCGCTCCACTTCCGGCAGGCGAGCGAGGTGTCGCGCAGCGGGCGGTACGAGTCGGTGGTGGGGGAGCGGGACTGGCCGGAGGACCTGACCGGCTTCAGACGTGTGCGCCTCCTGGGTTCGGGAGGCATGGGCAGCGTCTACCTGGTGAAGGACGAGCAGGGGCGTTTCTTCGCCCTCAAGGTCTTGAACGAGGAGATCCTCGTCGAGAAGGGCCGGATCGACCGGTTCCGGCACGAGCTCGGGTTCTCGCTGAAGCTGGACCATCCGAACATCGTGCACACGTACCAGGCGGGCCAGGGCGAGGACGGGGTCATCTACATGGTGCTGGAGTACTGCCCGCTCGGAAGCGTCCTGCGTCACCTGAAGTTCCACGGGACGCTGCCCGTGGACCTCGCCCTGTTCTGGATGATCGGGGCGGCGCGGGGGCTCGCGTACCTGTGGGAGGAATTCGGGACGGTCCACCGTGACATCAAGCCCGACAACCTGCTGGTGACGGCGGACGACACGGTCAAGATCAGCGACTTCGGCATCGCGAGGCAGGTGCGAGACGATGCGCGCCGGACGAGGGCGGGCGTCATCCTCGGCTCGCCCGAGTACATGTCTCCGGAGCAGATTCTCGGGCGGAGGGACCTGGACGCCCGGTCCGACCTCTACTCCCTCGGGGTGACCTTCTACGAGCTGCTTGCCGGGTACGCGCCGTTCGCGTCCGCGTCTCCGGCGGGAGCGGTGGCGCGCCACATCCGGGATGTACCGCCGTCCGTGCAGGCGTTGCGGGAGGATGTACCGTCCGGCCTTTCGGAGACGATCGGGGCCCTGCTGAGAAAGAAGCGCCAGGACCGTCCCGGCACGCCCACCGAGCTCCTGGACACGCTTCTTTCCTCGGCCCGTGCGCTGGGGGTGGACCCGGACGCCGCGCCCCGATCGACGAAGGACGCCGGGACGAGAGAGATGGCATCGCCGGATGCCGAGACGCGATCCCTGGGGGAGATCTGAGAGGCTGTGGAAAAATCCCTTGCTCAGCCCCGGCCGGGGTTTTTCTCAGGTTCTCAGGAAGGCTTTTCCTTGCGCCGCCATTTCTCCTGGGCGCGGCGCCGTGCTTCCGCATCGTCGGCCGCGATGTACTTGGTGAGGATGACCTGGTTGCCTTCGCGGTTGTACTCGACGCTGTCGACGTTGGAGAGCATGAGGACGACGCCGGCGCCCTTCTCGCCGCTCTGGAGGATGCGTTCGCGCTCCTCGGTCCTGCGCCCCACCTCCTTGGCCTTTTCCAGCTCCGCCTTGTAGTCGAAGCCGGGCCCCTGGTCCTCGATGAGGGCGACGGTCTTGTAGGGGTCGCGGGCGAAGCGATAGCGCAGGATCTTCGTGGGGTCGAACTCGTTTCCGTGCTTGGCGGCGTTCCGCATCGCTTCCTGCACGGCGAAGATCATCTTCTCGCGGTCCTCGTCCTGCAGGGCGCTGGCGAGGACGAGCTGGGCGGCGATCTCGTAGATCATCTCCATGAGGGGCTCGATGGTGGGGATGATCAGGAGGACGTCGGAGGAGGCGATGATCTCCTCCATGGGGTAGCTGGCCAGCGGTTTCACCGTGAGGTCCACGATCTTGTCCGGCTCCTCCTTGACCGGCGATTCCACCGTGAAGAGGAGGTCCTTGTTGCCCATCTTGAGGACGTCGCCCTCGCTGAGGACCTTCCGGTCCACCTTCTTGCCGTCGATCACGACGCCGTTGCTCGAGTCGTTGTCCTCGATGACGACGCGGTCGCCCTCGATGTGGACCAGGGCGTGCAGGCGGGAGATCGACTTGTCGAGCAGCACGATGCTGTTGCCGGCGCCGCGCCCGATCGTCATGCCGTCTTCCACCTCGTAGGATTCGACGATCTTCGGCGTGATCTTGACCTTGAGCTTCGCCATCTCGCGTCTCGTTCCTCGATTCGGGAAGTCCGCCATTATAGCCGCGCGTCCGCCGTTCGGCAAAGCTGCTGTCGGCGGAAAAACAAAACGGGCAATCCGGCGCCCTTTTCCCTTGCCCGGATCCGGAAACTCTGCTTGAATCCCTCCTCCGGGGAGCGCTCGCGGGGCGCGCCCCCTTTCCCCCCGGACGGAGGTACGCATCCCCGTGAATGTCTTCAAGTCCCTTCTCTACCGGATCTACGAGCGGCGCCTCCAGCGCGAAATCAAGGAGGGCACCCGGCCCGAGCACCTCGCCGTCATTCTCGACGGGAACCGCCGGTTCGCCAAGGAAAAACAGATGAACCACGTCTGGGGCCACGAGAAGGGCTACGAGAACGTGGAAAAACTGCTCCACTGGTGCCTCGATCTCGGCATCCGGGAACTGACCCTCTACTCCTTCTCCACCGAGAACTTCCGAAGGACCCCCGAGGAAGTGGAGGCCCTCATGGACCTGCTCGTCAAGGCCTGCGACCGGATCCGCACCGACCCCGAAATCCACGACAACCACGTCCGCGTCCGCGCCATCGGCCGGACGAACCTCCTCCCCGAAAGGCTCCAGCAGGCGATCCGGGCCATGGAGGAGTCCACGGAGGACTACGAACACTTCCACCTCAACGTGGCCCTCGCCTACGGGGGACGGGCCGAGATCATCGACGCCATCAAGCGGATCTACGGAAAGGTGCGGGCCGGCGAGCTCGACGTCGAGGACGTCGACGAGGAGACCATGAGCCAGCACCTCTACCGGGAGGACATGCCCGACCCCGACATGATCATCCGCACCTCCGGCGAGATGCGCCTCTCCGGCTTCCTCCTCTGGCAGTCCGCCTATTCCGAGCTCTACTTCGCCGAGGCCTACTTCCCGGCCTTCCGGAAGATCGACTTCCTGAGGGCCCTGCGGTTGTACCAGCAGAGGGTGCGGCGTTTCGGGAAGTGAAACGGCGCGCGCCCGGGCGGACCTCCGCGCGCCCCCCCGGCGTAAAAAAACGTTGCGGTCCGCCCCGCGCCGGGTGTAGCCTCCCTGCGCCCGCGGTGCGCTCGATCGCGTCGAGATGGACGGGCCCTTGCTCATGGCCGACCCCACCAAAACGCGGAAAATGGACCACCTCGCGATCTGCGCGCAGGCCGACGTCTCCTTCCGCGCGAAGACCACCCTCCTCGAGGAGGTCGACCTGATCCACGAGGCCCTGCCGGAGGGCTCCCTCGCCGAGGTCGACGCCTCGACCGCGATCCTCGGGAAACGGCTCTCCGCCCCCCTGCTGATCTCGGCCATGTCCGGCGGCATCGCCGAGGCCGACGAGATGAACCGGGCCCTCGCCCGCGTCGCGCGGGAGCGAGGCCTCGGGCTGGGGCTCGGAAGCCAGCGGGCCCTCCTCGAGGGAAACGGGCCCTGGCCCGCCCTCCGCGAGGGCCCCGGCGACCCGCTGCTCCTGCTCGGCAACATCGGCATCGCCCAGGTGCGGGGGGCGGATCCAAGGCGCCTCGCCGACCTGGTCTCCTCGGCCGGGGCCGACGCCCTCTGCGTCCACCTGAACCCCGCCCAGGAATGGTTCCAGCCCGGCGGCGACCTCGATTTCCGGGGAAGCCTCGAGACGCTCGGGCGGCTCGCCGGCGCCCTGCCCGTCCCCCTCGTCGTCAAGGAAACGGGATGCGGCATCTCCGCCGGATGCGCCCGGCGCCTCCACCAGGCCGGCGTCCGCCACCTGGACGTGGCCGGCGCCGGCGGCACCAGCTGGATCGCCGTGGAACTCGCCCGAAGGAAGGAACCGGTCCCCGGCGCAGAGGACTTCCGGGAGTGGGGCGTGCCCACCGCGGCCAGCCTGCTCACCGCGGCCCGGACCGGGTTCGATACGCTGATCGCGTCCGGGGGCGTCCGCTCCGGCCTGGACGTCGCCAAGACCCTCGCGCTCGGCGCCGACGCGTCGGCCCTCGCCCTCCCGGTCCTGAAGGCCTGGCGAAGGGGCGGGGAGGCGGCCGTGAAGGCGTCGCTCGACGAGCTGGTCGAATCCCTTCGAGGGGCCATGGCCCTGGCCGGCGCGCCCACGCCCGCCGATTTGCGCGGGCGCTACGTCATCGCCGGCCCGCGCCTTCCCGCCTGGCTGGAAGGGCTGGAAAGGGCCGCGCAAAAGGAACCCGGACGCTCCGTATCGTAAGAGGTGTCATGCTGCAGAATGGAAAGACGTCGCGTCTTCCGAATTTCTTCCGCCTGGAACCCGGCGAGCGGATCGAGGTGGTCCGGAACCTCGCGGACCTCACCCGCGAGGAGGGCTGGATCCTCAAGAAGGAGCACCTCCATCTCGAGACCGCGGAATCCATGATCGAGAACGTGCTCGGCGTCTTCGGCCTTCCGCTCGGCCTGGCCGTGAACTTCCGGATCAACGAACGCGACTACCTGGTCCCCATGGCGGTGGAGGAATCCTCGGTCGTGGCGGCTTCCAGCAACGCGTCCAAGCTGGTCCGGGAATACGGCACGCTCGAAGCCCGCGCCGACGATCCCCTCATGATCGGCCAGATCCAGGTCGCGGGCCTCGAGGCCTCGGACCTCGACGGCGCCGCGTCCCGCGTGGAAGAGGCTTCCCGCGAGCTCCTCGAGACGGCCGCGAAACAGGACCCCGTGCTGGTGGAGAGGGGCGGCGGTCCCCGCGCCGTCGAGGTCCGGCGCGTGGAGACGCGCGAGGGGCCCTTCCTGGTCATCCACCTGCTGGTGGACACGCGCGACGCCATGGGGGCCAACGCCGTCAACAGCATGGCCGAGGCGCTCGCGCCCGCCATCGAGGCGCTCACGGGCGGCACGGTGCTCTGCCGCATCCTCTCCAACCTCGCGGACCGGCGCCTGGTGCACGCGACGGCCTCGGTGCGGCGGGAAGGGCTCGCGCGGGGCGATTTCGACGGCGCGGAGGTCGCCAGGCGGATCTCCCAGGCGTCCGCGCTGGCCGAGGCGGACCCCTATCGCGCCGCGACCCACAACAAGGGCGTCATGAACGGCATCGACGCGGTGCTGATCGCGACGGGAAACGACTGGCGGGCGGTGGAGGCCGGCGCCCACGCCTTCGCGTCCCGCGCGGGGAGCTACACGGCGCTCGCCTCCTGGACCGTGGAAGGGGAGACGCTGACGGGGCGGATGACCCTGCCGCTCGCGATCGGCACGGTGGGAGGGGCGGCGGCCTTCCATCCCGCCGCGCGGATCTGCCGCAAGATCCTCGGGATCTCCTCCGCGCGCGAGCTGGCCGAGGTCGTCGCGGCCGCCGGCCTCGTCCAGAATCTCGCGGCCCTCCGCGCGCTGGTGACCGACGGGATCCAGAAGGGGCACATGGAGCTGCACGCCCGGAACGTCGCGGTCAACGCCGGCGCCTTCGGCGACATGGTCACGTCCGTGGCCAAACAGATGGTGCGGGAAGGCCGCATCCGCTTCGACCGCGCCAAGGAGATCCTCGCCCAGCGGCTGAAAAGCAAGCCCTGATCGGCTGTGAAGAGATCCCTGCTTCCGCTCGCGAGAGGCGTGGGAACGCGTAGGGATTTCAGATTGCAGCCGCGGCACCCTCGTACCTACTCAACCACTCAATCACCCAACGACACAACCACAAGCCCCTCTACTCCCCCTCCGCTTCCAGCACCCGGACCCGGATCGCCCCCGCGATCCTCGCCAGATCCAGGGCGCCGAGGCCCTCGACGAGCTTGATGTGCGTCGCGTCCGCCGCCGCCTCGCCCAGAGCGGGATCCAGCGCCCGCCACCTGTCCGCCCACGCCTCCACCCACGCATGGAGGCCGAAACGCTTCCGCTCGTCCCCGACATAGACCAGCCCCGTCGCCACCCGCGCCGGCACCGACGCCGCGCGGCACATCGCCGCGCAGAGAAGCGCGTGCTCCGTGCAGTCCCCCTTCCCGCACGCCAGAACGTCCGCGGCCGAGGGCAGCTGGATCCGCCCCGTCTTCTGCAGGTTCCGGTGCACCCAGCCGGCGATCCGTCGCGCCTTCTCGAGCGGGTCCGTCGCCCCGCCGCACGCGCGCGCCGCCGCGGACCGCAACGCCTCGTCGTGAAGGGGCATCCGGGCCGTCGAGGCCAGGTACCGCGGAAGCGGCTCTTCCCCCGCCCCCCGGCCCGGCGGGGGATCCCGCACCACGGTCACGCGCGCCCGTTCGGGACCGAGCGGGACCACCGTCTGCCTCGCGCCGGAAGGCAGCGCGGCGGGATCCAGCCCCTCCAGCTCCGCCACCATCCGGACTACGTCGGACGGGGCGAGGCCGAGCGGTTCGTCGATCGGCGGCGTGAGGGAGAGGGCGGAGAGGTCCGCGCCCCCGCCGCGCCTCGCCGCGCGCCGCCCCGCCGGCTCGCGCCGAAGCACCATCCCGGGCCCGAGCTGCGTCTCGAGGCGGACGCCCTCGACCGTGAGGAGGATCCGGCGGTCCGTCTTCTCGCCCCGGACGCGCAGGCGGACGGCCTCGGCGCCCGGACGGTCCCCCTCGCCCCCGGCCACCTCGATCCGGCCGGCCTCCTCTTCCGCGCATTCCGGGAGGAAGAGGACGGTTTCGAGGCGCTGCCCGGGACGCGGCCGCGAGAGGGCGAGGAGCTCGGGGGCGAGCGCGTCCTCGAGCGTGTGGCCAAAGCGCGCGCGCCGTTCCTCGACGCCCCGGCCGCGCCGGATGACCACGCGAAAGGCCCGGCCCTCGGGTTCGATCGAGGTCTTCACGAGACTTCCGCCGGTACGGATCTCGGATTCGTGGAAGAGGAAGCGAAAGGGGGGCCGGCGTTCGTAGCCCGTCCGGTCCGCGCCGTCGAAATCCAGGGGCCGCCCGCGGTGGCGGAAGCGCAGGTGGCTTTCCGAGGCGAGGATCCAGACGTCGCGGCCGCGCCATCGCCCGGTGCGCAGCTCGCTCCGGGCCCATCCCGCCCTCTCGTCCCGCAACCAGACGCTCATCCAGGACTCGCCGGCGAGCCGGCTCAGGGGGGAGGGGTCTTCGGGGTCCGCGGCGGGCGAAGAGGCGCAGGCGCCGAGGAGGAGAAGGGAAGCCAGGAGGGGGGTTCGAGGCGTGAGGAAGGAGGCGAGGCTCCGCAGAACCGGCGCGTGCGGCCGTCGCGGGAGGACTCGCAGGGGATGGCCCGGGGGCGTCATAGTTTTTTCAGGCCCTTGAGGACCTTGAGGTAGTCGTAGAAGTCGGCGGGGAAATAGACCACGAAGGGGGAGGATTTCCCGAAGACGAGGGTGTCGCCGGTCTTCAGGGGCTGGGGAACGGACGGGCGCATGCGTTTCTCGCCCTTGAAGGTGCCGTAGCGCGAATCGGCGTCGCAGACCTTGTAGCTGCCGGGTTGCCCGGGGTCGCCGGAGAAGTAGGCGTGGAACTTGGAGACCGAGGGGGGATCGAGCACGACGTCGTTGTTGTCGCTTCGACCGAGGGTGATCATGGTGCCGAAGGTGTTCCGGTCGGACTTGACGATGCGGTGGACGGGGAGGTCCTTCTCGGCCTTCCGGTCCGCATCCTCGAGGGGAGCGGCCTTGAATCCCGCCTGGGTCTGGAAGGCCTGGGAGGAGACGGTGGAGGCTCCCTGGCCGACCAGGAAGGGGTGGGGATACTTCTGGACGAAGTCCTCCCGGCTGAGATTTTCCGCTTCCGCGGCGAAGTCCTTCAACGTGTCTCGATGCATCGGCGGGATTCGATCCTCATCAGGAATCCGTCGGACCGGGATGCCCGGGTTCCCGATCACCCTTTCGTACTCAGGCCCCAGGTCACGGCTGCGAGGTTCTTCATGAAACGCTCGTCGGTTCCCTTCTCGCCCGTCAGCACGGTATGGATCATGACACGTTGAAACCGGGTCTCGCGGCGCAGGGCCTCGATGAGGTTCTCCTGGTAGACGTAGCGGCCGCGGCTGGGTTTCCCGTCCGAGAGGAAGTATATCGTATTCACGTCCGGGATGGCCAGGGCCTCGGTGAGGGCCTCGTAGAAGCATCCCCACCCCTTGGGTTCGGTGGTGAGGAGGAAGTCCTCGGCGTTGTGCTTGCGGATCCGGTCGGCGGGCATCAGCTTGGCCGGGAACGCGCGTTCCACCTTCGGGTCGGGGGGGTACTCGGACTTGTAGCGATAGATGAGGATGTTGAACCACTGGTTCCGGTCGAACTTCGCCAGCGTCTCCAGCATCTTCGCCTTGGCGATCTCGATCTTGGTCTTCTCCGTCTCCTCGGAGGCCTTGTTGCCCATGGAGCCGCTGAAATCGAACACGAAGGCTGCGCGTTTCGACATCACCGGCAGGCTGTAGAAGGTCACCACGGAATCGCTCTTCTCCGCGTCCTCGCCCCCCTCCCATTCCAGCACCCCGTAGCGGTTGCGCTCGGGCTTCTTCCCGATCCGGAATTTCGTCTTCTGGGCGCGCCACCACGCTTCCCACAGCGTGGCATTGTAGCCGATGGTCTTGCCCGTGAAGAGGCGCAACGCCCGGCCATAGTCGATGAGGAGCCGGCCGCCGCCCGTCGCCTGCTCCCGCGCCATCCCCTCCACCAGGAGCGTGATGCAACCGATGTCCCAGATTTCCGGCGTGACGTGGATCCCCGCCGCCCGCACCCGCCAGTCGTCGTCCTTCAGCGACCGCTCCACGCCCTCCAGCGCCGAGGACAGCGCCTGCCCCCCCACCGGCCCCAGCGCTGCCAGCGCCTCCACCGAGGCGATGCGCATCCGGTACGAGCGGTCCGCAAGGCCCGCCTTCGCCCAGGCGGGGGTCGAAACATGCCGGGAAGCGGCCGCGCCGTCGATGGCGCCGACCTTGACCTCCCAGTGCGCGTCGCGCAGGTGCTTCTCCATCTCCGCGTCGGGCGGCAACGCGTTCAGAACGCCGAGGGCGCGCAACGTCTCCCCCTTCACCGCGGGTTTCAGGCGGGAGAGGCGGCGCGTGATCGCGGGCGCGGCCGTGGCGTCGCCGATCCGCGCCAGGGCGCGGGCCGTTGCGACGCCCACCGTCGCGTCCCGGTCCGAAAGCGCCCTCATGAGGCTCTCCACGGCCTCCGAACGCCTCAGGCGGCCCAGGGCCTTGGCCGCGTTCCGGCGGACGGCGGCATCGCGGGCGCCCAGGCCCGTGCGGCACAAGACCTGCACGGCCTCGTCGCTCTTCATCTTCTCGAAGACGCCGACGGCGACCTCGCGGATGTGGACGAAGGGATCCCCCAGAAGGGGCAGAAGATACGTCGCCGCTTTCCGGGAATCCCGCTTCCCCAGCTCCCGCATGACCTTGGCGCGGAAGTACTGCTCCATGTACTGGTCCTGGAATTCCCGGATCAGCCATCCGAGCTCCGGCACCGACAGCTTCTCGAGGTGCTTCACCTTGAGATCCTCGAGGTGGTCCACCCCGAAGCGTTTCTTGAGGCTTTCCGCCATCTTCCCGTCGCGGGCCAGGATGTCCCGGGGCGCGGGCGAGGAAACCAGGAGGACAAGGAGAAACCACGGCGCGAGATACGATCTGGAAAACGGTCCCACGGCGCACCTCATCGAACGGGGAAAGGGGGCCTTCCGGACCCACGGGTCCGACGGATTGTAGGGGCGGGGCCGGACAAAGTCAAACGCGGCTCCGCGCGAGCGTTTCGCGCTGTACGCACCCCGGTGCAGCGTTTGCACGGGGCGCGGGCGTCTCGCCCGCAGCACTTCGTAGAAAATGCAGTTCATTGCCGAACCTAGATAGATCGGCTGGATTTGGAGGGCGAGCCTCCTGGCGAGCCGGCTGTTTCTTGGCTCGGGAGGACCCTCGCCCTCCAAGACACTCGCGTTGCAACGCTTCCATGGGTAGGGCCATCGCCCGAGCCATTCGTGGTGTACGTAGGTCATGGTCCTACCTTCCTTTTCGTAGCTCCCCTTCATGGAAAGACCCCAGGGTGGACCTCGAATTCCAGGTCCGCAGGGGAGTGCACGGGTTTTTTCGGGACCTTTCACCCCCGACCCATGGAAGAAGTGCAAGGCGGCTGCAGATTTTCGCATTGTCTGTAAGCCGTCACCTGTGACCCGTGCTGGCCGTGCTTTGTTGGCACCGCGTTGATGCAACCCACAGCACGGAAAGGAAACCCTTTGTGGGAGGCGAATCCTCCGGCGAAGCCGGAGGTTCGGCGATCCCCGTCCGCGGCATCGCCGTGGTCCCGGGCCGGGTGTCCGCGCGGCCCGGAACACACGCCTCCCACAAACAGCACGCCGTTCCGCTCTGCTGCTGCAATCTGCTGGCTGAAATCTGAAATCCCTACGCGTTCCCGCTCCCCTCGCGAGCGGAAACAGGGATCTTTTCACGGCCTCTCACCGCTCCGGCGCGGGGATGGCCACCCGGAAGCCGATGGAGGGCCCGGCGTGGAGGGGATTCAGCCCGGTCCTCACGGACAGGCGGAGATGATGGGGCGGGCTGTCCCAGCTGCCGCCCCGCAACGCCTTCCATCCCGTGGTCTCCAGGCAGACCGGATCCTTCTGGCGCGCCCCGGGACGCGAGGGAAAACGCTCGTCGAAATCGTCGAGGCACCATTCCCAGGCGTTGCCCAGCATGTCGAAGAGCCCGAAGGCGTTCGGCTTCCGCTTGCCCGCGGCGTGGAGCCGGTTCTCGCTGTTTCCCCGGTACCAGGCGAACGACCCGTCCATCTCCCCGCCCCAGAAGTAGGGGGTCTCGCTTCCGGCCCGGGCCGCGGCTTCCCACTGGGCTTCCGTCGGCAGGCGCCCACCGGCCCAGCGCGCGTAGGCGCGCGCGCCGAACCACGTCACGTAGACGGCGGGGTGCTCTCCGCGTCCGCGGGCCGGCGCCCAGCCGTAGGCTTCCCGCCGGAAGCCGAAAGGGAAGTCGGCCAGGGCGGGGTGGCCCTCCAGCAGAACGAGAGGACGCCCGTTCTCGTCCTCGTTCCCCCCCACCTCCGTCAGGAAGGCGGCGAACTGCGCCTGCGTGACCTCCCGCGCGTAGAGGTAGAAGGCGCTCAGATCCACGCGGCGCGCGGGCGGCCCCGGCAACGCGTAGGTGCCGGGGTGAATCCGGACCAGCGCCGCGCCGTCGGTGGGGTTGGTCCACCGGTCGGGCCGGCCGGCGGGGACGGGGGGGAGGGAATCGCCGCGAAGCGCCTTGAATCGTTTCGCTTCCTCGCGGGCCCATTCCAGGCGGCTCTCCCGCCGGCCCCCGTCGAGGTAGGCCTCGATCGCCTCGATCCTCTCGTCGAGCGATCCGGAGGCGCTCCCCTCCACTTTCTCCCAGGCCTTGCGCTCGGCTTCCGCCTCCAGGCGGTCGATCTGCGCCCGGGCGTCCGCGGCATGGGGGCTCTCGAGATAGGACGCCATGAAGATCCGGAGCATGTCGAGCTTCTCGGGATCGGATTTGCCCCGCAAGTTGTTCTGCAGCCTCTCGTAGATCTTCTCGTCCTTCGCCCGGCCGATGTCCGTCTGGAGGTTCTGGAATTCCACCTCGGTCTTCAGCGTGTACCGGTTTCCGGCCAGGTCCTCGCCCGTCACCCTGAGGACGTTGCGGCCCGGGGCGAGGACGACGGTCGTTTCCACCTCCTCGGCGCCCCCGGTGTCGATCTCGGTCTCGCCGCCGACGGCGTCGTCCACGATGACCGCCCGGAGGGGCTCGTCCGCGTAGACGGTGATGCGATGGTCGGGGACGGCGGACAGGATCACGGATCGCAGGCCCGAAATCCGGACGTCCGGGGGTGTGGAATCCCGGACGACCTCCACCTCGGCCTCGACCGCGTTGCCTGCCTTGTCCAGCCCCTCGAACCGGAAGACCCTCGATCCTTCCGAGGGGAGTGTGCCGACGAAACGGAACCGTCCGGTCTCGTGCATGTCCTCCACGGGCACGCCCTGCACGCGGACCTGGGCGGGGTGGTCGTCGGCGAGGCGGCCCATGATGGAGAATTCCTCGGTCATGGTGTAGAAGCGCCCCTCCCTCACGCGGTTCTCGAATTGGAGCGCAGGGGGGCGCCCGTCCACTTCCAGGGGAACGCGCTTGTCTTCCTCGTACCCTCCCGCACCGGACGCGCTGATCGAGAGGGCGCCGGTCTCCTCGTCCACCGTGACCGTCGCGCCGAACCGGCCTCCCTCGATCCAGGCCTTTTCCCCCAGGATCCGGATCGTGTCCGGCGCGGTTCCGCGGATCCGCCCCTCCACCTCCAGGGGACCCGGCGCCACGACCTGCCCGGCAACGGGCGCGGTGACGTTCAGCTCGAAGGGGGCGGAGGTGCCGGTGGCCTCCGGGCCCGGAGCGTCGGTCTTGTTCCAGGAAAGGGCCAGGAACACGACCGCCACGACCAGGGCCGCCACGCCCATCCCCCCCGCCGCCAGCACGGCCTTCGAGGTCTTCCGCGAGGAGACGGCGGCGGGAACGGTCTTCTCCGGCTTCGGGCCGGGGGCCGGCCGGGGAGGGGGCTTGTCCTCCGGCTTCTGGCCCCCAGCGACGCCCATCTGCGTGGGGCCCGACTTCAGCTTCAGGGTCTGGGCCGCCGTGAGGGCCAGGCCTCCGCCGGACGCCAGCGGAAGGTTCTCCCGAACGGAGAGCTCGCTCTGGATGAAGGCCTTCACGGTCTCCAGCTCCCCGCCCGGATGATCCAGGCCCCGCTTGGCCATCAGCAAATCCTGGATCAGGTCCGAGTAGTCCTGGTGCCGGTCCCCGGGATCCTTCTCCAGCATCCGCGCCACGACCGAGGCCGTGTCCTCGGAGAGGTCCGGCTCGATCTCCCGGGGATCCGGGGTGGGCTGGTCCACGATCAGCCGGAGGACCCCCACCACGGAATCCGCCACGAAGGGCTTCTCCCCCGTGAGCGACTCGAACAGCGTCACGCCCAGCGAGAACATGTCGGAGCGGAGATCGCCCGGCTTCGACTCGGCCTGCTCCGGGCTCATGTAGGACGGCGTCCCCACGATCCGCCCTGTGGCCGTGATGCCGGAAGCCGTCTGCCCGATGGATTTCGCCAGACCGAAATCGGCCACCTTGACCACGGCCTTGGGCGTGAGCATGAGGTTGGCGGGCTTGATGTCCCGGTGGATGATGCCGCGGTCCGCCGCGGCCCCCAGCCCCTGGGCCGTCTGCAGGGCGATCTCCAGGGAGGCCGCTTCCGAGAGCTTTCCCAGGCCCTTCAACACGTCGGAAAAGCCGAGGCCCGGAACGTATTCCATGGCGATGAAGTAAAGACCCTCGTACTCGCCCGCGTCGTGGATCTGGACGATGTTGACGTGAGAGAGCGAGGCCGCCGTGCGCGCCTCCCGCATGAAACGGGAAATGTTGTCGCCCTGCATCACGGCGGGAGACGGCGGGAGGATCTTCAGGGCGATGTCCCGCTCGAGGCTCACCTGCCTGGCGAGATAGACGATCCCCATGGCGCCTTCGCCGAGCTTCCTGAGAATCTCGAATCCGGCGAGCACCGAACCTTGCAGGGGATCTTCCCCCGGCTTCAAGGTCTGGTCTAGATCTTCCACGTGACAGGCCTTTCCCCGGGGCCCGGCTCTCTGATCACAAGTGTGACAACAACCGGGAAAATTATAACCGGCAGGGTGGTTTTTCCAAGTTTGATTTCCGCCAAAAGTCCAAGTTTGATAAAAATCCGGCATGAACCACCCCATCTTCGCCATTGTCGGCATGCCGGGCGCGGGGAAGTCCGTCCTCGCCGGACTCTTCAAGGAAAAAGCCTGCGCGATCGTCCGCTTCGGAGACGTCACGGAGGAAGAACTCCGGCGCCGGGGAACGCCCCAGACCCCCGACTCCGAGAAGATCGTCCGCGAGGAGATCCGGGCCCGGGAGGGACCGGACGCCTACGCCCGCCGGAACGTCCCGAGGATCGATACGGCCTTGCAAGGCGGACCCGTGGCCGTGGACGGCCTCTACTCCTGGCCCGAGTACCTCTTCCTCAAGGACGCCTACGGGGACCGCCTCCACGTGGTCGCCGTCGCGGCCTCGCCGCGCGTACGATACGAGCGGCTGGCCCGCCGACCCGTCCGCCCCCACCCTCCCGGGATCGCCTGGCAACGCGACGTCGCCGAGATCGAATCCATCCAGAAGGCCGGCCCCATCGCGATGGCCGACCACACCCTGATCAACGAGGGCGCCCTCGAGGACCTCCGGCGTGATTTCGAGGCGCTGTGGGGCCGGATCGGGGCGACCCGGAAGAGTGGGAACGCGTAGGGATTTGGGATTGCCTAGGAAGGGATTGTAGATTTCAGATTTCAGCAATGTGTAGGGGTGGCCCTTGCGGCCGCCCAGACCGCAGGAATGCCTGACGGTGTCGGATTGCATCCTGCGTGCATGACGATGGAAAACCCCGGACCCCGCCTTGTTGTACAGGCAAGCATATGGATTGTTTGTAACCGGTAACCCGTCTTAGGCTGTGGGTGGCTACGGCTCTTGGTCAAGCACAGCCGCACGGGTTACGGGTCACCGGTTACAGACACCGCGAAGGCACCAAGGCACGAAGAAAGGTGCCCGGGCTGACCCAGGGTCAGCAGAGCGGAAGAATGGCAAGCCGATCATTGCCGCTGCTGCGATCTGAAATCTGAAATCTGCAATCCCAACCCTTCGGGCTGAATCCCTCCATTCGGAATTCCTCAATCCCATCCCCCCTCCCCTCCCTCAGAGCCTGTGAAAGAATTCGCCGGTTTCATTCGCCTCGGCTGTAGAGGATGTGGAAAAATCCGCTCGCGCAGGGAACCAGGGGTTTTTTCACAGCCTCTCACTTCTCGGCCAGCGCATCCCTTGCGAGCGTGAAGCGCGGGTTGATCTCGAGGGCCCGGCGCCAGGCGCGTCTCGCGTCGGGGCGATGGCCGAGCTCGTCGAGGACGTTGCCGAGGTTGTACCAGCCGAGGAAGCTCGCCGGATCGTTCTCCACCAGCGTCTCGAAGACCTCCCTCGCCTCCCGGGTCTTGCCCTCCTGCACGCGGCAGACGCCCAGGCGCAGGCGGAACGCCTCGCGGGCGGGGGCGAGGCGGACCGCGTTCTCGTAGAGTTTCGCGGCGCGCCCGAATTCCCTGCGCCCGAGGAAGAGGTCACCCCCCTCCTTGTAGGCGCGCAGATAGCCGGCGCGCATCTCGCGCCAGGCCTGGTCGATCTTTTCCCGCTGGTCGTCGGGGAAGGTCCGAAAGGGGCCTTCCGGGTCGTGGAAGGTGAACGCCCAGGCGTCGAAGGGCGGAGGGGGGCCCCGGCCGTCGATCCGGTAGACCATGCCGCTGGAGCGGGGCTGGAAGGGGGGCGGAAGGGCGAGATGGCTCGGCATGAGGGAATAGACGGGTCGCCGGGGGTTTTTTCCGATGATCGACAGCACGAGATCGGTGACCTCGTGGCCCGTCGCCCTCTCGACGTTCTCCGAGGGGGGCAACGCGAGGCCGAGGTTCTCTCGGACGTATCCGCGGTACCAGGATGCGACGAGAGCTTCCTGGTTGACCATGGCGACGTCGCGGCGCACGCCGAGGACCGCCTGGGCGAACAGGACGGTGCTGGAGGGGTTGTCGCCGCTGAGGAGGAGGATGCCGTCTCGTCCGACGCCGTTGAGGATGTTGCGGGCGTAGTCCTCGGCGTGGTGGTCGCCGGTGCGGTCGACGGCGGGCAGGGCGGTGACGAGGAGGGGGAGGGGAAAGGCGAGCCAGAGGAGCGCGGGGAGGAGGGAAGCGAGGAGGGTTTTCCGGGCGGGCAGGATCCGCTGGAGGTATTCCAGAAAGGCGACCGCGCCGGCGCCGACGCAGGGGGCGAAGGCGAGATAGGCGGGGAGGAACCAGCTCTCGAACTCCTTGGTCTGGGTGTAGAAGAGGGGGAGCAGGAGGGCGAAGGCGCCGGTCATCGCGAGGACGGCGAGGAAGCGGGGGGTCTTCTTCCTCATCACGAAGGCGCCGAGAAGCCCCAGGAGCAGGGCCGCCGGCCAGAACTGCAGGAAGAAGAGGCGGGCCGCGTCGGCGGTTCTCTCGAGGAAACCCGGGCCGAAGAAGGAGAAGGAGGCCGATTCCGCGGTCCAGTGCGAGGCGGTGACGAGCCGGAGGAAGCGAAGCGGAGTTTCGGGATCGCCCCAGTCGGTGAGCGGGTCGGCGAGGGAGCGCAGGGGCATGTAGGCGTAGGGGAGGAGGCCGGCAAGCAGGAAGGCGGGGAGGGTCCTGGCCCAGGCGCGGGCGTCCCGACGCCGCGTCCACGCCACGTAGAGCATGGGGGGGATCATGCCGACGATCATGGGATGGTTGGCGAATCCCGCGCCGAAGACGAGGGCTGCCAGAAGCCAGCGCCGCCCGGGCGGGGGGGAGGGCGCCTCCAGGATCCTCGACACGAGCCAGAGGAGGGTTGCCGTGATCAGGATCTGGAGGGCGTAGGCCTCGGCGTTGATCGCCTGGGACCACAGGGCGAACGAGAGGCCGAACCCGACGGCGACGGCCGAGGCGAGGGCGCGCCGGGAGCGCGCGGGAGCCTCGCCGTCTCGCCCGAGATCCAGGCAGGTCCGGTAGACGAGCAGGGAAGCCAGGGAGGCGCACAGGGCCGAGAGCAGATGGACCCGCTGGGCGAAGGTGCCGAGCGGCGCCTGCCCGAAGAGGTGGCCGAGGATCACGCAGAGGGGGAAGCCGGGGGGATAGGCGATGCCGAGCTCCTTCGAGGCTGCGAGATAGATGCCGGCATCGAGCCAGAACACCGAGGGCCCGAGCGTGAAGAGGTAGGCGAGCAGGGGGAGGCCGAAGGCGGCCGCCTGGAAGGGCTCCGGCAGGCGATCCTTGAGTGTTTTCATGGCGGAGAGGGAGGGATTCGAACCCTCGGTACCGTTTCCGGCACACGCGGTTTCCAACCGCGCCCGTTCGGCCGCTCCGGCACCTCTCCAGCATCGACCCAGCGCCCGGCGCCCGGCGTGCCGGCGTCCGGAACGCGTGCCGACATGATGCAGCTTCCGGGCTCGAAGTTCAATGGTTGAGGTATTCGCGCTGTCACCGCATTTCATCTTTTGAACCACAAGAAGGCAAAGCGTACCGTTTGTGGGAGGCGTGTGTTCCGGGCCACCCGGACACCCGGCCCGGGACCACGGCGATTTGCCTTCTGTTTCGTCTGTTTCATGGTTCGTGACCCGTCACCCGGTTCCCGTCCGTGCTGTGGGTTGCATCAATGCGGTGGCGGCAAAGCACGGCCAACACGGGTCACAGGTGACGGGTTACAGACAAAGCGAAATAATGCAATGGTTGAGGGGGTGGCGCTGCTTCTGCTATCCTGGCCGCGTGCAGCGAGGATTCCCGGCGCCATGGCGGAACCGAAACGAATCCGGAAGCGGATCGCGGCCCTCCTTCTTCCCCTTCTCGCCCTCGTTCTCGCGGGCGCGGGGCTTCTCTCCGTGATCCGGGCCCAGGACGGCCCGGCCGAAACGGAGGGGCGCCAGCGCCCCTTGCGAAAGGGCCTGGTCGTCTTCGTGGTGGACGCCTCGGCGAGCATGCGCATCCGCGACGTCCCCGGAGACGGCGGGACGACGAGAACACGCCTCGAGGCCGCCGTGCAAGAGATCGAGAAGACCCTGGACGGCCTCCTGGAGGACGCCGAGTTCACGTTCGACATCGTCCTGTGTTCGAGCCGGGTCGGGATCCTGAGCGAGGCGCTCGCGGAAGCCGGCCCCCTCCGGCTGACGCCGAGGACGCGGGAGGAGGCGTCGCGCTTCCTGCGCGAGGTCCCCCGCGCGGGCATGAGCCGTCTGCTTTCCGCACTGGACACGGCGCTTCGCATCTGCCGGCGTGGCGGCTCGAGACGCCGTCCCGCCTCCGTCTGCCTCTACTCCGACGGCATCCCCACCTTCGACCGCCGGTCCCCGGGTCCTCGCACGATCGACGGGTTCCTCGAGACCGTGGAGGCGTCGAACCGCAGCGGCGAGAGGATCAACGCGTTCGCCGTTTCCGCCACGTCCGAGGGCCTGGAGTTCCTGGCCCGCCTGTGCCGCGAGAACCGGGGCCTGCTGTTCACGCTGTAAGCAAAACGGGATTGGAGATTTCAGATTTCAGTCAGCCATGAGCCTTCGGCTCTCCCAGAAACCATGAAAACTTGGAGGGCGAGCCCCTTCGACTTTGCTCAGGGTGGTGGTGAGCCTGTCGAACCACTCCTGGCGAGCCGGCTGTGTTTTGGCTCGGGAGGACCCTCGCCCTCCAAGGCGGTCGTCGATCATGGTTTTTCCCGAATTTTCGGAGCAGATCGCAGCAGCGCGGGCTGACGTTCGTAGTGAGCCACGCAGACGAAGTCGGAGTGGCGGAGCAGCGCAGCGAGAGGACTCTCACCGCCAACTCTCTCTGCGATCTCCGCGATCTCGGCGGTGGGATCCATACCCGCAGGATGCAATCCAACACCTGCAGACGATCCTGTGAACTGGGCGGGGGCAAGCTCCGCCCCTACACGTTGCTCCAATCTCCAATCCCAACCCTTCGACGGGCTCAGGGCGGACCGCCCCCTTGATCCCCGTCTCTTCCGGCCGGACAATCGCCTCGATGGATACGGACGACGCCCTGTTCGGCCCCGCTTTCGCCCGCCGCCTCGAGAGGCTGCAGTGGATCCTGCGCCGCCGTCTCGCCTCGGGCCAGGAGGGCGACGTGACGGGAAGGCGAAAGGGCGGGCTCATCGAGTTCGCCGACCACCGGGAGTACGTGCCGGGCGACGATCTGAAGTACGTGGACTGGAACGCCTACCTCCGCCTGAACACGCTCGCCATCAAGGAGTTCGCCAAGGAGGAGGAGGTCCCCCTCACGATCCTCGTGGACGTCTCCGCGTCCATGGGCGCAGGCTCGCCCGGCAAGTTCCGGCTCGCCCTCCAGAGCGCCGCGGGTCTCGGGTTCGTCTCCCTCGCCTCCGGCAACCCCGTCCGGCTCGTCGGCTTCCGCCGGGGCCGGCGCGAGGCCTCCCGGATCTTCCGGGGCAAGGACGCCCTCTTTCCCTTCCTGAAACGGCTGGAGGCCCTCTCCCCCGCCGGCCGAACCGATATCGAGGGCGCCCTGAAGGACGCCGCGGCCTCGATGCCCCCCCGGGGCCAGATGGTCCTCCTCTCCGATTTGATGGAGGAGAGCCGCTTTCTCGAACGGCTGGGGGCCCTGTCCGCCCGGAACACCGAGACCTTCGTGCTCCGCATCCTCGCCCCCCCCGAGATCTCCCCCCCCCTGGAGGGACGCGTCACGCTCGTGGACAGCGAAACGGGAGAGACCCTCGACCTCGATCTCGCCGGGGAGGACATCGCCCGGTTCCACCGCGACAGGACCGCGCGCGAGGAATCCCTCCGGCGGTTCCTGGAAGCACGCGGCATCCGCTTCGCCTCCGTCAAGAGCGACGCGCCCTTCGAGGACGTCGTCTTGAAGATCCTTCGCGAGGCGCGCTGGTTCCGCTTCAAGGGCTGAGAGGCCGGGGGACGGGCTGACGTTCGTCGTGAGCGCTGTACTTCAGGGCTTCGTGCTTCAATTTGACGGTTGCAATCGACTTTTCTTGGGCCGGATTTAGCTTGCGGCCCGGGGCAATATGCAGGATTCTGGAAGTGGAAAGACACTCTTTGAGGCGCGTCGAACGGGACGTCTCCCCTTCGCCCCGGGACCGCCGAGGAAGGATGGAGCCATGATCGCCCGAGCCCGCTTTCTCCTGCCCCTCGTTCTCCTGGCCGGCGCTCTTGTCGGATGCCGGCACCGCTACTACCGCTACTACGATTCGGAACCCTACTACGTCTACGACAACACGGCGCCGGACGGCACCTACGTGCCCGCCGCCCCCGCCGAGACGAATGCCTCCGTCCGCTACTACCGCTACGACTACGACGACGGGACGGTCTACTACGACAGCTACACCGGGCGCTACTACACCTGGGACGCGTCCACCGGCACCTACCGCTACCTGCCCGAAGGCTGGCGCCCCTCCTACGTCTATTCGGGGACGCCGAGGCGCACCTACACCTACGTCTACCCGCAGCGGAACTACACCTACTACCGACGCCACCACCCCCGCCGCAGCTACCATGTCACCTATGCGCCGCGGACGCACCGGACGCCGCGGACGCACCGGACGTACCGGACGTACAAAACGCCGAAGGTGACCTTCGATCGGGAGGAGAAGCACGATGACGGAAAGCGAACCGTCATCCGCATCCCCTCGCCGACCAAGCCCATCCGGGACCTGATCGACCTGGTGAAGGGGGACAAGTAGCCTCTCACCGGACGTCGTCTTTGCTCTCCGTGCCGTCGGGGCCGAGCGAGAAGAGATCGAAGCCGCTTCCGTCCCCCGAGGGGGCCACGTAGCGATAGGGATTCCCCCACGGGTCCTTCAGGTCCCCCTCCAGGTACGGCCCTCCCCAGTGGCGGGCGCGAAGGTCTTCCGGCCTTGCGAGAAGGGCGTCGAGCCCCTGGTCCGCGGTGGGGTAGGCCCCGGTTTCGATCTTGAAGACGTCCAGCGCCCGGCGGATGTCCTGGAGCTCCGCCCGGGTCGCGCCGCGCGACCGGCGGTTCACGACGGTCACCTCCTGGGGACCACCGAACGCCTCTTCCACGAACTTCTCCGGCGCCTCGCTTCCCACCTGCACGGCCGTGGGCTCCGTGCTGCTGTGTTCCTCCACCCGGGCCGTGAGGAACAGCACGCCCAGGATCGCCACGCCGACGAGAAGAGGGATGAGAAGCAGCTGGGCGTACCCGAGGAGGAGGCCCGTCACGGCCATGCCCCGGCCGCCCAGCGCCCCGTTGGACCGCCGGATCTCCGAAAGCGCCATGTGCCCGAGGACCACCGCCGCGATGGCCCCGATCACGGGAAAGAGAAACCAGCCCACGAGTCCCGCGATCAGGCTGTACGTCGCGTTGTCGCAGTTCCTCGCCGGCTCGGCGTAGGCTCCCTCGTAGTCGTACTCCGGCATGGTTCGTCTCCCTCCTTCGCTGGTGACGGCGAGGCGGGGCCTCACCGCACGTCGTCCTCGCTCTTCTTCCCGTCCGGTCCCCGGGAATGCACATCATACACCCATCCGCCTTCCGGCGCATGGGCGTAGGCGTACTCCCGGCCCCAGGGGTCGGCGGGAACCGATTCCAGGTAGGGGCCCCTCCACGTTCCCTCTTCGAGACCCCCGGGATTCTCCACGAGCGCCTGCAGGCCCTCCTCCGTGGAGGGGAAGCGGCCCGTGTCGTCGCGAAAGGCCTCGAGCGCTTCGCGGATCGAGGTCAGGGCCTCTTCGGCACGGCGGACGTCGCGCCCCCCGGTCTTCACGACCTCCCCGTCCTCGCGCACCTCGATCCGCTCTCCGCCTGTGGTCGTGACGACGACGCGCTCGCCCTCGACCTCCACGCGGCCGCCGGGGCCTTCCACCTTCACGCGGTCCGGTTCCCTCACCTCGATCCGGGCGCCGGCCGGCCCCGTGATCGTGACCTCCTCGCCGTCGACCTGGACGTCGGCGCCCCCGGCCGCGAGGAAGATCGCCGCGAGAACGACGAGGGCCGCTAGCAGGAAGGCGCCGAGGATCTGGACGTAGCCGAGCAGCAGGCCGGCGACGGCCAGGCCGCGGCCGCCCACCGCCCCGCCCGAGCGCCGGATCTCGCCGAGTGCCATGTGCCCCAGCACCACGGCCGCGACCGCCCCGACGAAGGGCAGGAAGACGTAGGCGAGGAGCCCGGCGATCAGGCTGAACAGGGCCGTGTCGCTGGTCCTGGACGGGCGGGCCTCCGCGTAGGTGTATTCGTGGCTCATGTGGGTCTCCTTGAAGGACGCGCGGGTAGAGTGCAAACCTCGTTCCAAAGCCGGCCCGGAAGGGGAGAAAGGGCGGGACGCCCGGCGGGATTCGCGCAACCTTCATGCAGGGCGGGAATTGCGAACGCCTTGGGGGAGAGGGGCGCCCGGGGCCAGAGCGCGGAGGCGCCTTGGCGGCTCGCGGTTGAAAGGATTTTTCACCGGCGATTGAAACGTTCAGGTGCTGCAGGTATCACTTGCCGGCTTTTTTCCGCAGGAGCGCCTTGACCTTCTCGCCCCCCCGCTTCCGCGCCAGGTCCAGGGGAGATTCATGCAGCTTGTTCTCGATCCGGGCATCTTGGAAGGGTGGAATTCCGGAAATCGATCAGGCGGCTTGCTGGACGGCATCGACGGTTGCCGGGTCGACGGACTTGCAGGCCGCCCGTTCGACGATCTCGTACGCCACCCGTTCGACAAGGTCATGAGCCGCTCGTTCGTGATCCTCATGCATGACAGAGGGTCTCCTTTGGCTGGGGTTGCGAACGCCCGCCCCGGAATGCCGAACCCGGGCGCTAGCTCGCGGCGAGCAGGAAGCTTTCCAGCTCGGTCTCCTGCCCCTCGGTCAGGTCCGAGAACGAGAGCCCCACCTGCTCGGGCTGCTTGAAGCGGAACCGCTCCACGTAGGCCACGTTCGTCTTGAATTCCCAGACCCGGTTCTTGCCGAGGAAGAGCTTCGCCAGCACTTCCATGTGCCGGCGGCCGTTCAGGAGCGCTTCGAGGCCGCGCTTCACCCGCGCCCGCGTCAGCGTCTCCACCTGCATTCCCCCCCGGCTCAGGTTGGTGGCCCGGCAGAAGATCGTCCGGCCGTCGGCGACCAGCTCCGCGGGAAGGTTCACGCTCCGCCGCGTGTGCGTGCGCCGGTTCTCCAGCGACGTCACCGTGTTCTTCACCCGGTCCATCATCTCGGAGACCTTCTTCACGCGAAGGGGCTTCTCCAGGCTGCAGAACGTGTCCACGCCCGGCACCAGGGTGTAGGTCCCCTGGTAGATGATCACGATGGGCAGGCCGGGCAAGAGATCGTTGATGTCGCCGAGCAGGCCCGCGTTCTCCTCCTTGCCCGTGTCCATGTCGCACAGGACCGTGTCGAACAGGCCCGTCTCGACCTTCGCCCGGGTCTCGGGCGCGTTGAACGCCATCGACACGCCGTAGCCCATCGGCTGGAGGACGCTCTTGAGGAAGAACGCGCAGGCGTTGTTGTGATCCGCGATGAGAATGTTCACGCTTCCCATGATCCCTCCTTGTCCACCTTCACTCCACTCGCCCGGAACGCCGGCCCGGCTGGTCGGGGAGGCCGGACGACTCCCTATCCTGGTATCGGCGGGAACGGGACGGCGCTGAAGGGAAAAGCGGGATGGGCGAGGGGTGAGGGGCCTTGGAATCTTGGAAGGATGGAATTGGGAATGGAGGAATTCCGAATGGAGGGATGCGGCCCGAAGGGTTGGGATTGCAGATTGTGGATTTCAGATCGCCGCCTTGCTTTGCAACGCCCCTCCCCGGCGCCTCCCACAAGCAGCACGGCGGTCCGCTCTGCTGACCCTGGGTCAGCCCGGGCACCTTTCTTCGTGCCTTGGGGCCTTCGCGGTGTCTGTAACCGGTGACCCGTAACCCGTGTGGCTGTGCTTGACCAAGAGCCGTAGCCACCCACAGCCTAAGACGGGTTACCGGTTACAAACAATCCAGTGCTCGCCTGTACAACAGATGCGGATCCGGGGTTTTTCTGACGTCCTACGGGTCATCCCTCATCCCCCCGCGTGGACGAACTCGCCCGTCTCGGGAACCTGGCGGTAGCGCGGCGCGAGGTCCCGCCATTTCTTCGAGACGAAATCCACCGCCTCCAGAAGCACCCGGAAATCCTCCTCGGCGGTGACGGCGGAGAAGGAGAAGCGCACCCAGCCCGGCTTCGCGCCGATGTGCCCGCACCGCAGCTGCTCCCGGATCTGGTCGGAGACCAGCCGGTCGATGCCGAGCAGCTCGTGGCCGTAGGGCCCGGCGCACATGCATCCCGCGCGGGCCTGGACGCCGAAGCGGTCGTTCAGGATGGAGGTGATCAGGTTGTAGTGGGCGTCCCGGAAGACCACCGAGAGGATGCCCAGCCCCTCGAGGTCGCGGCGCCCGAGGATCGTGAGCGCGGGATCGTCCCTCCACCGCGCGAGCGCGCGCTCCATGTAGCCGCGCTCGATCTCCCTGATCCGCGGCACGCCGATCCGCGCCTTGAGGTCGAAGACCAGGCCCGCCTGGATGATCTGGAGGATGGGGGGCGTGCCGCCGCTCTCGCGGGCCTCGATGTCGGGGAGGTAGTGGTGGCTCCAGGGGGTGGTATAGAGGACGGTGCCGCCGCCGGGGACGGTGGGGACCTTGTTGGTGAAGAGGGCTTTCTTGGCGACGAGGATGCCGGGGGTGCGGGGCCCGCCGGGAAACTTGTGGGGCGAGAGGAAGACGCCGTCCTTGGAAGCGAGATGCGCCTCGGGGTCGCCGGGCCTTTGGGGGTTCATGTCGATGTCCACGTACGGCCCCGCGGCGGCGTAGTCGAAGAAGGCGAGGGCGCCGTGGCGGTGGAGGATCTTGGCGATCTCGTAGGTGTCGGAGGTGATGCCGGTGATGTTGGACCCGGCCGAGAAGCTCCCGATCTTGAAGGGCCTCCCGGCGTGGTCGCGCAGTTTCGTCTCGAGATCCTCGAGGCTGATGCGGCCGTCGGCGTCGAATCCCACGTAGACGGTATCCCCGATGGTCTCCCGCCAGGCGAGGTCGTTGGAGTGGTGTTCCATGAGGCTGGTGAAGACGACCGGTCTCGCCTCGTCGGGGACGTGGCTGGAGAGGGCGAACGTCTCCTCCAGCTGGTCGGGCAGGCGGAGGCCCAGCACGCGGATCATCTTGTTGACCGCCCCCGTGCAGCCGTACTCGGTGAAGATGACCGCGTCGTCCTCCCCGGCGCCCGTGTAGGAGGCGATGCGGCGCGCGGCCTGCTTGCAGAGCCGGGTCATGCGCTTGCCGGTGTAGGTGGCCTCGGTGTGCGTGTTCGCCATGAAGGGGAGGGCCTTCTCGTTGAGCTCGTCCTCGATGTCGGCGAACAGCCGTCCCGACGCCACGTAGTCGAAGTAGGCGATGCGCTTGCGCCCGAAGGGGGTGTCCATCTCCGCGTCCCGCCCGATCGTGCGCTCCTGGAGCCGGCGCCGGAACGCCCGCTCGTCCTCCTCGCTTCCCGCCTCGAAGGGTTCGGTGAGCACGATCTCGTCGCCGTCGTGCAGGTGGATCAGCCGCTCGTCTTTCGTCATGGGTCGGTTCCTTCCAGCAAGGGACTTCGTCGCCCGTATGCTACAATCTCTGCCGTCGACGGCAACCGGGAGTCTTCCGCCACGGACGCGAGGGGGGCGGAACGGAAAGGGAAGTTCAAGATCCCGGGCGCGTCGGAAAAACGCCTGTCCGAACAGAATGGCGGCCGCATCATGGATCCACGCATGAAAGACCCCCGCCGACGCGTCCTCCTCGCTTCCCTGATCGGCCTGGCTTCCCTGACCGCCCTCCTCCCCCCATCCGCCCGCGCCTCCGAAAAGGAGACCGGCGCCGCCTACCGCCCCCCGGAACCCCTCGAACGCGTCGAGTACCTCGTCGTCACCGGGCGCCACCTCTGCGAGGCCTTCGAACCCCTCGCCGACTGGAAGCGGAGCCAGGGCGTCCCCGCCGACGTCGTGGCCGTCGAGGACGTCCTGGACAACCCCCGCTACCGCGGCGCCGACGGACCCGAGACCCTCCGGAACTTCCTGAAGGACCTCTTCTGGAAATGGGGGCTCGCCTACGTGCTGCTCGGCGCGGACGTCAACATCGTCCCCACCCGCTTCATCCGCCTCATCGAACGGCAGGCCTGCGACGCCTACTTCGCCTGCCTCGAGGGAGACTGGAACGAGGACGGGGACGCCTGGTTCGGCTCCGCGTCCGACCGCGTCGTCCAGCAGGCCGACCTCTTCGTCGGACGCGTGCCCGCCGAGACTCCCGCCGAGGTCCACGCCTTCCTGAAGAAGTACTTCGCCTACGTCAGGCCCGAACACACCGACTACCAGGACCGCGTCCTGCTCGTGGGCGCCGTGCTCGGCGACGACCACCACTGGGACGCCGACGACCACTACGCCCACCTTGCCCGGACCTACCTCGAGCCCGCCGGACTCGACGTCGTCCACCTCGAGCAGACCGAGCGGCTCCGCGGCCGCTTCGTGCGCGACCCGGACACGAAGAAGTGCTCCGGCTTCCTCTTCGGCCCCCCGAACGGCCGGGACGGCCTCGCGGACCGGAAGCGGACCCTGCAGGAGATCAACCGCGGCTTCGGCTTCGTCAGCCACTACGCCCACTCGAACACCTACCTGATGGGCCTGCCCGGCGGCGGCATCCGGAATTCCGACGTCGATCGGATCGCCAACGCCGCCCGCCCCTCCGTCTTCTTCTCCAGCGGATGCCACGTCAACCAGTTCGACCAGGAATCCGTGTCCGAGGCGCTTTTGCTCCACGAAGGCGGCGGCGCCGTCGCCTTTATCGGCTGTACCGTCAACTCCTTCGCCTACCAGAACCTCTACGAACGCGATTTCTTCGAGGCGCTGCTCGATTTCGGGGAGACGCGGATCGGCCGCGCGCTCGAGGCCTCCAAGATCCGGCGAAGCGCCTCCAACGTCGCCGGCAAGAACCCGCTGACCGTGTTGAACCGCGGCCTCTCCCTGCTCGGCGACCCCCACATGCGCGTGTGGACGGGATCGCCCCGACCCCTCTCCGTCTCGGTGACGCCCCCCGCCCCCGGCGAGGCGGACATCGAGATCCGCGTCCAGGACGATCGCGGGAACGCCGTCGAGGGCGCCGTGGCAGCGTTGTGGAAGAAGGGGGCCTACCTCGCCCGGGCGCGGACCGGAAGCGACGGCCGGGCCGTCCTCCCGGCCCCCCGGCGCGGCTTCGAGACCGTCCGCCTCACCGCCACCGCACCCGGCTTCCTCCCCCGATCGCAGGCGATCCGCCTGGCGCCGGGGCCGAAGGTCCGCCCCCTCGAGGTGTCGCTGACCGCGGGACGCGACGACCGGCTCGACGCCGGCGAAACCGCCGAGATCCTCGTTGCCGTCCTCAACGAAGGCGACACCCCCGTCTCCGGCCTTCGCGGGCGCCTCTGGACCGAGGACCCCTACCTGAAGGCCGAACCCCTCGACGTCGCCTACGGCGATCTCGAGCCCGGCGACGCCTCGGTCCCCGACCGCGGCTTCGCCTTCGCGGTCGACGCGGACGCGCCCCCCCATCACGTCGCCTCGGTGCGCTTCCGGCTCGAAAGCGAGGGCCGGGTCCTCTGGGAGGGGCCGTTGCGCATGCCCCTCCACCGGCCCGTGCTCCGCCTGGCCGGCCAGCGGCTGCTCCGCGCCGGCCGCGAGACACCGGGGCCCCTGTTCGGCGACGACGCGGGACGCGACGCCTCCCTCGTCGTGGAGATCGCCAATCACGGCACGGGCGAGGCGAGAAACCTGACCGCCCGCCTCCTCAGCCCCGTCGAGGGCGTCACCGTCACGGATCCGGAACGCCGGATCGAGACGGTCGCGCCGGGCGCGCGGTGCGCGATCGATCCGCCCTTCGCCCTCGCCGTCGACCCCTCCTTCGAGGGCGGTCCCGCCGAGTTCATCCTGCGCCTGGTCCCCGGGGACGGCGCCCCGGAGGAGGAGGTCTTCGCCGTCCGGGAGCCGCCCGAGGTTCCCGGAGGCCTTTCGGCGAAGGCCGGGACCTCGTCGGTCCTTCTCACCTGGGAGCCGGTGGAAACCCCGCGGCTCGGGGGCTACCTGGTCTTCCGGGCCCCGGAAGGCGAGACCGCCTTCGTGCGGGTGACGCCGTCGCCGGTCCGCTCCTCGCGGTTCGAGGACCGGGGGCTCGCCTCGCAGGCGACGTACGGCTACCGGGTGGTCGCGGTGGACCGGGATCGGAACCGGAGCCGGCCGTCGCTTCCCGTCTGGGTCGCCACGACGCACCCGCTCCTCCAGGACTGGCCCAAGAAGGCGGGCGGGGGCCTGATGCACGTGACGGTCGCCGACGTGGATGGCGACGGGGACCTGGAGATCGCCACGGGCGACGACAAGGGGGGCGTCTGGATCTGGCATCACACGGGCCAGGAGCTGATCCACGGCGGTGATCCCTGGACGTTCGGGCTGTTCAAGGACCTGCCGCACGGGGCGCTGGCGCCGACGCTGGCCGACCTCGACGGCGACGGCAAGCGGGAGATCCTCACCGCCGGCACCTTCAAGGACCGCAAGGTCTACGCCTTCGATGCGGAGGGCGAGGCCCTGCCGGGATGGCCGAAGACGGCGAAGGGCCGGCTGATGACGCCTCCGCAGTGCGCGGATCTCGACGGCGACGGGAACGTCGAGATCGTCTTCCACGAGGGGTTCGGCAAGAACCTCTATGTCTGGCGCCGGGACGGGACGGCCTTCCACTGGGAGAAGAAGAAGGGGAAACCCGTTCCCCGGGAGATCGTCGCGAAGACCGATCCCTTCACCTACTTCGTCTCCACGCTGGTCGATGTGGACGGGGACGGCGTGCTCGACATCGCGGGGCTGGGGGGCCGGGGAAGCCTCTACGCCGTCCGGCCGGACGGGACCCCGCTCGAGGGCTTCCCCGTGACGTACGGCAAGGTGCTCGGCTCCACGGCGCCGGCGGGGGACGTCGACGGCGACGGGAAGCCGGAGCTCGTCTTCGTCTCGGACGGCGGGACGGCGCTCCACGCCGTCCGCGCCGACGGACGGGAGGTGCTGGGCTTCCCCCGGACGATCTGGAAGGAGAAGCCGAAGGAAGGCCGCAGCTTCCCCCTGCTCGCCGATCTCGACGGCGAGCAGGGGCTGGAGATCGTGGTGGGGGGGCGCGACGGCCAGCTCTTCGCCGTCTCGGGCGAGGGGAAGGACCTGCCCGGCTTCCCCGTCCGCCTGCCGAAGGAAGCGACGGGCTCGGCGGCGGGCGACGTGGACGGCGACGGGGCGGTGGACGTCGTTTGCGCCTGCATGGACGGAAACGTCTACGCCTTCGCGGCGGACGGAAGACCGCTCCGCGGCTTTCCGCTCGACACGGGCGGGCCCGTGCGCGGGTGCCCGGCGATCGCCGACGTGGACCGCGACGGGGACGTGGAGGTCCTCGCCGCGTCCGCCGACGGCTACGTCTATATCTGGGATCTCGCCACCCAGTACGATCCCGGCCGCATCGCATGGCCCATGTACGGCGGGAACCCGGAACGCACGGGATGCCCCGTCGCCCCGCCGCTTCCGCCGCGCGAGCTCCGCGTCCGCGGCGAAGAGGCTTCCCGCCTCACGTGGCGGGCGCCCAGGACCCCGCCGGGGATGCGCATCGCGGGCTACCACGTGTGGAGGCGCCGCGAAGGGGTCTTCCGGAAGATCACGGGCGCGCCCGTGGAGGGCACGCGGTATCGCGACGAGGAGGTCGTGCCGGGGGTGGGGTACGCCTACGCCGTCTCTGCGGTCGCGCCGGGCGGGCGCGAGAGCGCCCTCACCCAACCCGTCGCCTGGGGGGAGGAAGCGGTGACGAAGCTCTTCGAGGAGGCGCTCCGGGACGAGGAACGGCGCCGGTACCGCGCCGCGATCCGGAAGCTCGAGGACCTCCTGGAACGATTCCCGGCCTCGCGGTTCGCGGAGAAGGCCCGGGAGAAACGAAAGGCCCTGCAGGCCGACACGGGCGTGCAGCGGGCGCTCGAAAAGAAGAAGATCGAGAGCTGGTGCAAGGGGATGCTGGGCCTGGCCCGGACCTGGATCAAGAGCGACCGCCCGGAAAAGGCCCGCGAGTGCCTGCAGAACGTCGTCGAGAAGCACCCGGAGACGCAATGGGCCGAGGAAGCGAAAAAGGCGCTGGAGAAACTGGAGGGGCGGTAGTCACGGGTCCCGGGCGTATTCGTGGATGGGTCGAGGGTTGAACACAGAAAGTCCCAAGTCGAACGTTGAAAGTCACAGGTCGAAAGGCGTTGCCGGCCGCGCGCGTCCGCTGCTCGCGCTCCTGTCCGCGCTCGCCCTGGCCTTCCTGCCCGCCTGCGGGGGATCGGGCGACGCGCCGGCCAGGGGGAGCGAGGAGCCCGCCTCGCCGACGGCGACGCAGGAACAGGAGCCGGAAGCCGGACCCGGGGAAACGCCCGCCGGACCCGAACCCGGCGGGACGCCGGCGGAACCGGCGGAGGCGGAGGACGGCCCCGGCGGAAACGAGCCCGCCGGACCCGCGGACGCGGAACCGCCTCCGGTCGAGGCGCCGTCCGGGTACCGGCTGCGCTGCGCCTTTCCGAAGGGGCAGAGGATCGTCTACCAGGTCCGGTACGTCTTCGAGAGCGTCCGGGGGGAGGCGGTGCTCGAGAAGGTCCGGGTCGACGGCACGCGGTTCCTTCGCTGCACGGGGTCGCGGGGGGAGGGGTGGGGCGTGGTCCGGCTGGAACCCACGCCCGTGGAGAAGATCGTCGAGGGCGAAGCCGTGGAGAGAACGTCCGCGGACGAGGCCGAGTTCCTTCTCGTTTCCGCGGGGGGCGAGACGATCGCGGGGGGCCGGGGCGGGCGGGAGCGGCTGCTCGCCGGGCTGGAGGAGCCCGTCTTCCCGGCCGGCGAGGTGCGCGAGGGCGAGGCGTGGGAGCGGGAGCGCGATTTCCGGGAAGGGCGTTTCGTCTTCCGGTACGCGCTGGCCGGAAGCCGGGAGGTCGAGGGCGGCTCCGCCGTCGAGATCCGCGTCTCCGCCTCCGTGCCCGGCGGCGTCCCCGCCGGGTCCTTGCGCCTGGAAAAGGCCGCATCCACGATCCTCTTCGATCCCGAACGAGGCGTCGTCGTGAAGGCCGAAGGCGAGGCGGCCTTCGCGCGGGGGGAGGGCGAGCGGAAGGAAACGAGCCGGGGGTCCTTCGAGATCGCCCTCTTCGGCCGGGCGCCCATGGGGCGCGCGGAAGGCGCGGAGGCGTCCGCGGCCCTGGACACCTATTTCTCGGTATTCGAACTGATCGCGGAGAAGCGCTACAGCGAGGCGGAACGGAGGATCGACGCCTTCCTCGACAAGACGGACGAGGCCTCCTACGCCCTGCTCATCGACGCCCTGCGCAAGAAGATCCCCGACCCCCGGCAGGCGCGCCCCGTGGGGCTTCTGGAGAGGGAACGCTTCGACTTCGGGGGGCTTCCCTGGACGCGGCCGAAAGGTCCGCCCATCGTGCTCAAGGGCGAGGGGGAGATGGAACCGGGAAAGCCCCGGAAACTCGCGATCGCCGGAAAACCCTTTCCCGCCTTCTGGTGGGAGAAACTGCACCGGGGCGGCGCGTGGGAGGAGGTGCGCGGGACGCTCGAAGGGAAGGTCCTGCTGGTCCACGTCTGGGCCTCCTGGATCCCCCCCTGCGCGGCATCGGTGGAGCGCCTCTCGAAACTGGCCGGGGAACGGAAGGAGGACGGCGTCGCGATCCTCGGCATCACCCTCGATACGGAACGGAAGAACCTCGAGGCCTTTTTCAAGAAGCACCCGGTCGAGCATCCCACGGTGTGGGACGGGGACAACCGGGCCGTGGAGACGCTGGGCCTGCCCGGCGCCCCCGCCTTCTTCGTGGTGGATCGCACGGGGATCGTGCGCTTCGCCGAGATGGGCTGGTTCCAGGACACGCCGGACAGGATCGAGCGGGCGGTCTCCGAGGCGCTTCGCTGACCTTTTGGAATCCGCGAATCCGCAGGATCCCCTACCCCTCCTTGCCCTTCGCGCGCGCCGCCGCGAGGCAGAGGTAGAAGGCCGCCGCGAGCAGCGCCCAGCTCAGCAGCGAGCCGGGCCCGCCTCCGTGGACGCCTCCGCCGCACCGGCCGTCGTCGTCCGAGGGAGGCGCCGGCGTTCTCACCGTGAAATCGGCGCCCGAGACCGGCGCCCCCGAGACGGGGACGTCCAGCAGGGTCGTTGCGCCCCGCGCGTCCACGTCCGCGTCCGCAACCAGGGAAACGCCGTAGGTCTCGCCGTCGGAGGCCCCGCTGTCGAAGCTGTAGACGACGAAGTAGTTCCGCGCGGCCCCGGCGCTCACCGTCTGGGAGAGGGGGATCGACAGCGTGCCGTCGTCCGCGGAAAAAACCAAGGGGCCGAACAGGAGCGCGTCCAGGGCGCCGTCGAAGACGTCATCCCCGTCGTCGAGGTAGAGGAACACGCCCGAGATCCCCGCGGCGTCGTCGCCCGTCCCCGCCGCCGTGAGGTCCAGCGAAAGCACCTCGACGTCCTCGACGGAGGAGGCCACCAGTTTCAGCTGCAGCACGGGGACCCCGGTCTCGCCGGGTTCCACGTTCCGGCCGGGAGGATTCCCCGCCCCGGCGAGAACGGAGAGGGACCCCAGGTCCCCCGTCGTCTTCGTGGATCCCGTCACGGGACACCCGGTCACGCTCGGGGAGCCGGACACCGAACCCGTCACGGAGACGTCCGCGTCCTGGGCGATCGAGGCGACGAGGGTCTCTCCGTCCGGGGCGGAGGCGAGGAGATCGCAGGTGACGAGCCAGGTCGCCGAGGCGGAGGCGGGAAGCGCCTCCGCAAGCCCGGTGAAGGTGAAGGAGGTCCCGCCCGGCGAGGAGACCGTCGCGAGCAGCGCGTCCCCGGCGTCGAGAAGCCCGTCGCCGTTCACGTCCGCATGCAGCTGCGCCCGGTCGATCCCCGTCCCGAGCCCCAGCGTGCCGCTCCCGGTGATCGTCAGCGCCGTGACCGTGATCGTCTCCATCGCGTCCGTGACGAGGTCGATCTGCAACACGGGGACGCCCGTGTGTCCCGGAACCACCGTGCAGGAGAAGTTCTGGCTTCCCGCAGACAGCGTCAGCGTCCCCGGGATGGCGACCACGCAGGGGTTGCCGCCCGGGGCCCAGGCGCCCTGGTTGGCGGCGTTCACGCCGCGGACCCGGTAGTAGTAGCTGCCGTTCGTCCTGCCGGTCAGCGGGCACGAGAGGTCGGTCCCCTGATAGACGACCGTGGCGGTGGAGAAGTCGCTCCGGGTGTCTTCCTGGAGCTCGTACGAGGACGCGTTCGAGGCGGCGCCCCACGTCACCGTGTAGGTTCCCGTGGCGGACCCCGAGGGAACGGTGATGGACGACGGGAGGCCCACCGCGCCCAGGGTCACCGTGCAGGCGTTGCTGCCCGGGGTGTAGCTCCCCTGGTAGGCGGCGTTCACGCCGCGGACCCGGTAGTAGTAGGTCCCGTCGCCCTGCCCCGTCACGGTGAAGTCCTGCGCGGCCCCGCTGTAGATCTGCACGGCATTCGTGAAGGAGGAGGAGGTGTCCTCCTCGAGCTCGTAGGAGGCGGCGTTCGAGGAGGCGGTCCAGCTGATCTGGTAGCTTCCCGAAGAGGACGAGGACGGCACCGTGAGCGTGGAGATGGCGCCGGGCGTCAGCAGGTTCACCGAGCAGCCGTTCGAGCTGGCCGACCAGAGGGAATAGAGCGCGTAGCTTCCCACCGCGACCTGCGTGCGGACCCGGAAGAAATGCTCGCGCGTGTCGGCGCCCGTGAACGTGAAGGAACTGCCGGACACGGCGGACGCCACGATCGTGTACTGCGTCAGAAAATTCGGCGAAATGGGCGTGGTGCTGCGGTTCGCCTCCTGTACGTCGTAGACCGAAGCGCCGGAGACGGCGGTCCAGGAGACGGGGATCAACCCCGATCCGGAGGAAGACGGCACGGTCACGCTCGAGGGCGCGGACGGCACGGCCGGGCACGACGACAGCGTGGAATCCACCACGTGCGGGTGGTCACCGTCCAGCCAGGGGCCGTTGTTGCCGTAGGTGATGTTGACGCCGCGCACGCGGTAGTAGTAGGTCCCGTCGGCGCGCCCCGTCACGTTGTGGGTCTGGGCCGTGCCCTGGTAGATCGTCGTGGGAGAGGTGAAGGAGGCGTTCGTGTCCTCCTGGAGCTCGTAGGCTTCGGCGTACCACATCGCGGTGCCCCATTGCACGGTGTAGCTTCCCGTGTCGGAGACGCCGGGGACGTGGAGCCAGCCCACAGCGCCCACGGTGCCGGGAGGAGGAGGGCTCATGATGTGCATGGCGGAAAGGGGGGAGACCAGGAGGAGGAGAAGGGCAACCGAGACGGCGTACTTCATGGTTCGTCCTCGAAGAAGGCTGGCGAACGGTCTCCACCCCATGCAAATGGGGAACCAAGGTGGGCGGATCGCCGCCGACGGGGAAAAATATTGCAACGCACAGAAGGGAAAGACATTGCGGAAACCGGCATAAACATGTTCCTTCTCTTTTCTGCCCGGGATGTTACGACGAGGAAACATCGTTACGCCCGCGTAACAGCCCGGGCGCCTGAGACGCGCGAATCGCGCACGGTCCACGCGCCGAACCACGTCTCGATCCCCTCGCGTTGCGGCGCAAGCGGCTCGCCTGGCTCGTAGACCGGAAGCCACCACGCCTTCTCGAATCCGGCCCCGGCGAGCGCCCCTTCGAGCTCGGCGCGGGGCCGGTAGAGGCAGGAGTAGCGGGTCCCCAGCTTCTCGCTGACCTCGTCGATCTGCTCGATCCTCTCCCCGCTCGCCAGCGGCTCCTTGACCAGGAGCGTCCCGCCGTCTTTCAGGTGGCCGCGGAGGTTCGCATAGGCGTCGCGGAGGTTCTCGTCGTTCACGTAGAGCGTGACGCCGAAGCAGACGGCCAGGTCGAAATCCCTCTCAGGCAGGTCGAGACCCAGGAGGTCGGACATCTCGAAACGCACGTTCGAGACGCCGTTTGTTTCGGCTTCCTCGCGGTTGACCTCGACCAGTTCGGCCGCGAAGTCGAACGCGGTGAGCGCACCGCACCGCCCGGCGAGAAAAGCGGTCCAGCGGCCCGATCCGCATCCTGCCTCGAGGACCTTCTCGTGTCCCGTCAGCGAGACGCGCTCGTCGAAGAGGGCCTTCTCCCTCCGGTCGCGGAACGCCAGCGCCTCGGGGTCCTCGCAGAAGAAGGTGATCGACCGCGGGTCGATCTTTCCCTTCCTGGAAGCGCGCTCCCTCCAGAAGAAGCGCACCTTGTCGTAGTCGAGCCTGCGGTCCGTCATGGGCTCCTCCATCTCGCGCAAAGGCGGACGGCGAAAGGTCGAAGTCCAAAGTCCAAGGTCCAAGGTCCAAAGTCTAAAGAGTAAGGTCCAAAGTCCAAGGTGCTTTCGACGTTCGACTTGTGACTTTCGACTTTCGACCCTTCGCGCGGTGTCGATAATTCGCGCTTTCCCTGGTACCTTGGAATAGGGTTCCCGATCGACTTGTCTGGAGGCGCCATGGAACGGCCCAGGATCCGCAAGACCTTCCCCACCAACTCGCCGCCGGGCTCCGCGAAGCCCTTCTACCTCCAGGATCCCTTCCGCCTCACCGACACCCCGCTCGAGCTCAGCGAGAGGGAGCTGGAACTCGCACGCATGATGACCGGCGAATATACCGGATCCGAGCTGCGCGAAGCCTACCGAAAGCGCTTCCAGGAGGAGATCCTCCCCGAGGATATCGAGGCCTTCACGCGGAGGCTGGACGACCACCTCATCCTGGAAAACGAGAAGTTCCGGCGGGCCTACGAGAGCGCCCAGGAAGCCTTCCGCGAGGAGGCGGTCCGCCCCATGGGCCACATGGGCGAGGGGTATCCCGAAGACCCCGCCGAGTTCCGAAAAGCCCTCGAGGCCTGGCTCGCGCTTCCCGCCGGACCGGGCCCCGCGACCTTTCCAAGAGAAGCCCCCCGGACCCCCGCCGTCTTCGCCCCGCACATCGACATCCCGCTCGCCGGACACGCGTACGCCCACGCCTACAAGCCCGCCTGCGAGGACCCCGCCAACGAGCTCTTCGTGTGCCTCTGCACCGCCCACTACCGGGACGTGAACCCCTTCATCCTCACGGGCAAGGATTTCGAGACCCCCTTCGGCACCGTCGAGACGGACCGCGCCTTCGTCGCCGACCTGCACAAAGCCTTCGGCGCCGACCTCTTCGAGGACGAGCTCATCCAGAAGGTCGAGCACTCCGTGGAGTTCCAGGCCGTCTTCCTCGACGCGATGCTCCGGGGCCGGCGCCCCTTCCGGATCGTGCCCGTCCTGGTCTCCTCCTTCGCGGGAATGGTGGAGCCTCACGCCCGCCCCGCCGACAATCCCCTGATCTCCGACTTCCTCGCGGCCCTGGACGAGACCCTCGCCCCCCGCCGCGAGAAGACCTGCGTCGTCGCCGGCGTGGACCTCGCCCACGTGGGCCGGAAGTTCGGCGACGGCTTCGACCCCGACGCCGGGACCCTGAAGGACCTGGAAACGGCCGACCGCAAGAGCCTCGCCCGCGCCTGCGCGCTCGACGCCGACGGGTTCTGGGACGACGTCATGGCCGACGGCAACGCCCGCAAGATCTGCGGACTCGCACCCGTCTACGTCGCGCTGAAGGTCCTGAAAGACGCCCGGGGCGAGGTCAAGGCCTACGGAAGCGACTTCCGTCCCGACGAGAACTATGTCGTCACCTTCGCCGGCGTCGTCTTCCACCCTTCCTTCTGAACCAGAGCCGACCCGCCTCGGTTCAGGGCTTCGCCTTGCGCGTTTCGCGTCTCGGCGCTATGGCGGTTTCCCCACCGCGCCGCTATGATATCCGCCGATATCATCGGCCCCTCGACGACCACAGGAGGAGACCGCATGACCGCCGACCCCTTGCTGGGCAGGACCGTGGGCCCCTACCGGATCGAGACCAGGCTGGGCGAGGGCGGCATGGGCGCCGTCTACCTCGCCGTCCACGAGACGCTCCAGCAGAAGCGCGCCTTCAAGACCCTGCCCGCGTCCCTGGTCCGCGAGAATCCCGCCTTCGTGGGCCGCTTCCTCCGGGAAGCCCGCGCCGCCGCGGGCATCGACCACGCGAACGTGGTGAAGGTGCACGACGCGGGACAGTCGACGGCCGGAGAAGGCGGGTTCCCCGTGCACTTCATCGCCCAGGAGTACGTCCGCGGCGTCTCGCTGGCGCGCTTCCTCAAGGACCGGGACGTCCTGCCCGCCGTGGAAGCCGTCTCGCTCATCCTCCAGGCGGCGCGCGGCCTGTCCGCGGCCGAGGAGCAGAACGTCATCCACCGGGACATCAAGCCGGCCAACCTCATGATCACGGAGAAGGGCGTGGTCAAGGTGGCGGACTTCGGCCTCGCCAAGAACGTGGAGACGGACACGGTGCTCACGCAGTCGGGGCAGATCATGGGGACCCCCGCCTACATGAGCCCGGAGCAGGCCGACGGGCGGCCCGTCGACGCCCGGTCCGACATCTACTCGCTGGGGGTCACCTTCTACGAGCTCGTCACGGGCGTGAGGCCCTTCAACGCCCCCACCCCCATCGCGCTCCTGCGCAAGCACTGCGACGCCCCGGTCCCCGACCCGCGGCAGTTCCGCGCCTCCCTGGACGACGGGATCTGCACGATCCTCGACAAGATGCTGGCCAAGGATCCCGCGGATCGCTTCCCGGACCACGCCGCGCTCGTCGCCGCCCTCGAGACCTATCTCGACGAGCGCAAGGATTCCGGCGACGACCCCGAGGAGGGGCTGCAGGATTCCCTCATCGTCTACGTGGAGGAGACGCTTCCCGAGATGAAACGCGCTCCCGCACCGCCGGGCCCCCCGCCGGCCACGCCCCCGGCTCCCTCGGGGATTCCCGAGACGGCGCGACCGGCCGCCTTCCCGCGCTGGATCGTCCCGGTTCTGGCCGTCGGCCTGTTCCTGGTCCTCGGGGGGGTCGCGGTCGTCGCCGTTCTCGTGGCGCAAGGGCCGGGAACCGGCGGAACGGGCGCATCGGATACGGCGGGCGACACGGACGAGGAGGGGACGGGGGGCGAGACGGAAGCGAAGGCGGGCTTCGCCACGCCGGGGGCGATGGCGGAGGCGATCAGCGAGGCGATCCGGAACAAGGACATGAACGGTTTCGCCTCCGCCTGCACGGTGGATTTCTGGACGCGCGAGACGGACGGGGGCACGAGCCTCTACCGGGAGGCCTCGCGGGAGCCCTTCACGTTCCGCGTTTTCAACGTGCAGACCTCGGGCGACCGGGCCGTGGTCACGGCCCGTTGCGAGAGCGGGGGGGCGCTCGTCGGGGGGGACGAATTCCTCCTGGCGTCCCGTCACCCGGAGAAGGGCTGGCTTCTCGCCGGGATCACGGACGACAAGAAGCGAATCCGCTCGTTTTTGAACCTTCCGGTGGAGAAGACGGTCGCCCAGAGGCTGCGCGAGATGGTGGCGGAGATGGACCGGGCGATCCGGGAGAAGGACGAGGCGGCCTTCTCCCGCCGCTGCACGATGGACTTCTGGACGCGCGAGGAGGACGGCGGGCGGGCGTTCTACCGGGAGGCGGTGCGGGAGCGGTTCACGCTGCGCGCCGGCGCCGTGCACGAGGGGACCCTCAAGGCGGCGGTGGAGGCGGCGATCGTCATCGACGGGGCGACGGCGGACGCCGTCTACTTCCTCTGCGAGGAGGGGGGCGCCGGCGTCTGGGTCGCCGGCGCGGTGACCGAGAGCGAGGGCAGGCTCCGCGCCTTTCTGGGCCTGGACGCCGGGAAGAAATAGGCCCGAAGGGAACCTGCCATCCAGGCCATGAAGACCAAGCCGCGCTTCTATGACGGGCCCCGCATGTCGGATCTCGCGGCGGAAGCCGAAGCCGACTGGACGGCCTCCCGGCTCGCGGAAGACCGCGCCGCGGGCCGCACGGTTCTCGGCTTCCAGGGCTGGACCCACATGCCCTCGGCGCTCCTCGCCCGCGAGGCGCTTCTCGACGAACTCGGAGCGCTCGTGCAGGGAGGCTCGGCGGTCGCCCTGCAGGTCACGGTCACGGGACTGGGGGCGACCGTGGCGGAGCCGGGCATCCGCCCCGCCGCGGAGGAGATCGGGGCGCTGCAGGAGGTGATGTCGCGTCTCGGCGTGGGATGGGAAGCCGTCTGCGCGCGCATCGACCCCCTCCAGTCCTTCGTGCGCGAAGACGGGGAAGAGATCTCCAACCTCGGGACGGCGCCGGCCCTGATCCGCCGTCTCGCGACGCTCGGCGCGAGGCGCTTTCGGACCTCCGTGATCCAGCTCGCCCGCTACCGCTCAAAGATCGTGCCGCGCCTCGAGCGCCGGGGCCTGCGGCTCGAGGTCCCCGAAGGAGAGCGGCTCCGCTCGGCGGTCGCGTCGATGCGCCGGGAAGCCGAAAACGCCGGCGCGGAACTTCGATCCTGCGCCTTCGAGATGCCGGGACTCGCCCCCGGCGCCTGTTTCGATCCCGCGTGGTTTCGGACCCTCTGCCGCCGGGCGGAAAGGAACATCGATGCGCTCTGGCGGAAGGAGAAGGCGGTGGCGCCCCGCCGGGGATGCCTCTGCGCCCGTCCGGCGGACGCGCGCATGATGAAGATCCCGGCCCGGGGGCCTTGCCCGGGCCGGTGCGCGGCGTGCTACGCCCAGCGCTGACGCCGGCGTGGCAGCCTACCTGGAAAGCCCCTGCGCGATCCGCCTCGCCTCGGAAGCGACCTCAGGCCTGTCGTCCATGTGTTCGGCGAGCTGCCGGGCCGCTTCCGCCCCCGCGGGCGCGCCGATCCGCTCGAGCGCCTTCAGGGAAGCCATCGCCAGGCGCTTGCGGCTTCGCGCGGGATCGGGCTGGACCTCGCGGTCGTAGCGGACCTCGATGTCCGCGAGCAGCACCCCCTCGAAGACGGTCTTCTCCAGCGCGGAAGCGGTCTTGGCGTCGCCGATCGCGCCGGCCGCGCCGAGGTAGCGGATCCAGCACGCCACCTCGTTTTCCCAGACCACGGAGTCGGTCCGCCGGTCCCCTTCGAGGCGCGCGCGGAACCGGTCCAGCATGGTGCGGGCGCCGCGGGTGATCCATTCGACCGCCTTTCCGCCTCCGATCTTCGCGAGGGCCTCGGCGGCCTCGCTCCGGACGGCGGGTTCCGGGTCGTTCAGGGCCGCCCCCAGGTCCGGGACGATCTGTTCCCCTCCGACGGCGCCGAGCGTCCAGGCGCAGAGCCGGCGCACGTCCTCGTTTTCCGACCGGGCCAGAAGGGCGCGCAGGGCGGGGACGGCCTTGGCGGCGTCCTCGCGTTCCGCGATCGTCTTCGCGGCCTTTTCCGCGGCGCCGCCGCCGCCGGCCAGCCGGGCCGCCAGTCCCGCGATGCCGCCCGCTTCCCGCCCGGCGAGGTACTTCTTCTCGAGGGCGGAGGGGGGGAGCCGGAAGGAGGCATGGGGCCCCCAGCGTTTCGTCCGGACGCGGAAGAGGCCGGGTTTCCGCGCCGGGGAGAGGCGGTGGATGTCGAAGAAGTCGAAGACCTCGCGGACGATGTCCGGGGGGCAGGCGTGTCCGGAGCCGGGGAGTTCGGTGTAGCGGTAGTCGGCGCCCATCTTCTTGAGGGCGTGGGCCGCGGTGCGGGCGGAGGAGACGGGGCAACGGTCGTCGTTGTCGCCGTGGTAGATGTAGACGCCGGTGGAGGAGCGGTGGAGGGCGCTGAAGCCGCCGGAGCTGTAGGCGCTCAGGGGGGCGATGGACGCGAAGGTCTCCGCCCACTTGGGTCCGTAGTGCCAGGTGCCGCCGCCGCCCATGGAATGCCCGACGAGGTAGATGCGGTTGAGGTCGACGTTGTAGGTGAGGACGATCTCGTGGAGAAGAGCGGTGAGGAACTGCTCGTTCTCCCGGTTCGGCCAGGGGGCCGTGACGGCCGAGGGGCAGACCAGGAGGTAGCCGCGCGCCGCGGCCTCGCGGCGGTACTTCTTCAGGGCCTGGGAGCCGGATCCCACGACCTCCTTTCCCTTCTTCCCGGCGGCCCCGCCGCCGTGGAGGCCCAAAACGAGGGGCCAGGCACGCAGGGGGTCGTAGTCCTCGGGGACGAAGAGGGCGTAGACGGCGCCGGGGAATTCCTCGGCGCGGTAGACGATCTTCCGGTCGAGATGGCGTCCGCGGGGGGCGTTCTGCGACCGGGCCGCGCGCTGGAGCCAGATCTCGGGATGCGGGAAGCCGGAGGCCTTGAGGTCGCGGAAGATCCCGTCGCGGGCGTCGCCGTCGGGCGTGGCGAGGTAGGCCTCGAGGAGGGGAAGGATCTCGTCGCGGTACGCCTCGCGTTCCCGGAGGAACGTCCGCGCGGCGCTGCTTCCGAGGATCGTTTTCGCGGCCTTGTTTTCCGGATCGGCTGCGAGGGCGAGCTCGGCCTGCTCCTTCATCTGCGTGCGGAGCCGGTTCTCCTTGCACCACGTCGCCAGCGCGACGTGCTTGTCCGCCTCGCCGGCTTTCGCCGCGCGTTTCGCCTTCTCGAGGTAGACCTGGATCGCCGGCCGCTTGCGGACGATCTTGACGACCTGGCTTCGGGGGAGGGTCACGACCTCCCAGGTCATCTTCGGGTGGTCGGAGAAGTGGGGGTTGACGGTGACGCCGTCGGGCCCTTCCTTGACGACGCGTCCCTCGACGGGCCCGGTGCGCGTGTAGACGACGTCGGCGCCGGCGGGGGCGAGGACGAGGACGACCGCGAGCAGGGCGAGGCAAGCGAGAGACAACGGGCTTGAAAAGCGCATGGGGACCTCCCGGCATTCGAGGACGTTTCACCGATCGTACCGCATCCCCTACCAGCCTTCCTCGTCTCCCCCGTCGTCCTCCTCGCCGTCGCCCTCGTCCTTCTCCTCGTCCCCCTCCTCCTCCTGGCTCTTCTCCAGCGCTTCCCGGGCCTGCTTCGAGGCCATCGTGATCGTGGCGTTCACCGTCTCCGCGGGGATCATGAACACGCCCATGTTGCCGCCGCCACCGCCGAGCATGCCGAGCAGGCCGCCGCCTCCGCCGCTTTCCGCGCCGGAAGCGCCTTCCTGCATCGAGAGGATGCCGGCCACCTTGCCCTCGTTCGTGAAGAGGGGAAGGCCCTCGCCGCTGAAGTCGCCCCGGATCACGAACATGGGCCGGGGCTGCTTGACCTCCCCCGTCACCATGGCCCGGGCGAAGTAGGGCGCGTAGTCGAACCCCTTGCCCAGCCGGTTCACGCCCACCAGCGTCTGGCCGATCTCCGCCTTCGCCGCCTTCTCGAAGGACGCCCACCGGATCTCGCGCCCCTCCAGGTCCTTGATCTGCACAAAGGCCAGGTTCAGCTTCGAGTCCTTGGCGCCCAGGATGGCGTCGTATTCCTTGGTCTCTCCGGGAAAGATCACCTTGAAGTCCGACGGCTCCGTCTTGATGGACAGCTGGGGATTGCGACGCATCAAACCGCCCATCCCGCCCCCGAGAGTCGTGTTGGACATGAGCACCAGGCCCGTGGGATCCACCACGACCCCCGACACCTCCTTGGTGGACTCGTCGTTGCCCATGGAGCGGCCGCTCATCGAGATTTCCTGCTTGAGGACGAATTTCACGCTCACGAGAAGATCGGCCTTCTCCTCCAGAAGCGCCTTGTACGCCGACGCGTCCGCCTGCCCGGCTTCCGCCGCGCCGCTCGCCGCGAGGATCGTGGCCGCCGCGGCCAGAACCATCATGCGATTCATGCTGCCTCCTTCTTTGTTCCTTATTCCTTCCAGTCCGGTTCGATGAACACGAAGGCCGTCCGATGGCCACGCTTCACGAAGACCTTCACACGCGAGGGCTTCGTCTCCTCGATCGTCTCCACCGCCTTCTCGAACGCCTCCGCGTCCGCCACGGCCTCGTCGTCGATTCCGAGGATCAGGTCCCGGCCGCGAAGACCCCCCAGGCTCGCCCACCCCCCCGGCACCACGTTCGTGACGACCACCCCCCGCTGGTCCGCAGGCCATTTGTTCCGGATGCGGTCCATGAAGGTGATGTCCCGCACGGCGAATTCGAGGCTCTCGCATTTCGCCGTCGTCGCCTCGATGGCCGTGGTGGGCGTCTCCTCGAGCTTCACCTCCACATCGAAACGCTTCCCGTCCCGGTAGACCGACAGCGTCGCGTTCGTTCCGATGGTCAGATCCTCCACCCGGCGCCGGAGCATCTCGGAATCCTGGAGACGGTACGCCCGCAGAAACGAACCGTTGAGGGCGTAGACGATGTCGCCCGCCCGCAGCCCCGCCTTCGCCGCTTCCGTCTCCGGGAACACCTGCGTCACCCGGAAGCCCTTCTTGCCCTTGAGATCCAGCGCCTTCGCCACCGCCGGCACCAGCACCTGCACCTGGATGCCGATCCACGCCTTCGGCAGCTCCCCTCCTTGCGGGGAGGGCTCCTTCTTCTCCAGATCCACGACGGTCAGGATTTCCTCGTCGTCCCGCAGCAGCTGGAACAGCGCCTTCTCCTCGCCCGCTTCCGAGCACGCCTCGAGAATCCCGATGAACGCATCCAGATCCTTCACGGGCTTGCCCGCCAGGGCCCGGATCACGTCTCCCCGGCGGAGGCGCGGCTTGGCGTCGTCGGCCGCGTAGCCGGCCCGGATCCCCGTCACGAGAACGCCCTGCTCGTCGGGGTAGCGGTGGGCGAGGGCCATGAAACGGGTGATGTCCCGAAGCGTCAGCCCCAGCGAGCGGAACTCCCGCTGCTTGCCGAGGTATTTCTCCATGCGGGCGACGCCGGCGGAGACCTGGAGGGTCTTGCCGTCGCGCTCGAGAACGAGGGTCACCGACCTGCCGGGGGGCAGGTCGGCGACCCGCTTGTACAGGGGCGGGATCTCCTCGAAGAACCGGGCCGCGACGGCGTCCTTCCCGATGGCGAGCAGGACGTCGCCGGCCTCGAGGCCCGCCTCGGAAGCGGGGCTCTGCGGGACGACGGAGGAGATGAGGACGCCGGTCTCCCGCCCGATCTTGTCGACGGGGTAGAAGGTCAGTCCCAGCCATCCCCGCCTCACCTCGCCGTAGGTCAGCGCCTGGTTCAGCACGTGGGAGACGAGGTCGGAAGGGATGGCGAAGCCCACCCCGTTCCCGCCCAGCTCGTTGATCCCGACGACCTCCCCCTGGAGGTTCACCAGCGGCCCGCCGCTGTTGCCGGGGAGGATGAGCGCGTCGTGCTGGATCCAGCGCGTGAACAGGCCCGTGCGCTGGCCCTCGGTCAGTTCCATCTCGTCGATGTTCGAGCCCGTGAAGCTGGTGAAGACCCGGCGGGGATTGGAGACGATGCCGAGCGTCATGGAGGAGGAGAGGGACATGGGGTTGCCCATGGCCAGGATGTAGTCGCCCACGCGCAGCGCGCTCGATTTCCCCAGGGAGGCGAAGGGGAGGGGGACGTTGGGATCGTCCCGCGTTTCCATCTTGAGCCGGAGGACGGAGAGGTCGGTGAGGGGATCGTGCGCCACCACCTCCGCGTCGATGGTCTCGCGGCTGGGCAGGGTGCACTGGATGCGAAGGGTGTCCCCGGCCACGTGGTAGTTGGTGATGACGTGCCCCGCCGGGCTCACGATGACCCCGCTGCCCGCCCCGGCGCCCTTCCGCACGCGGCCGCCCGCGTATTGGGAGACGACGACCGAGATGTTGACGAGGGCGGGGTAGACCTTCCGGCGGGCGAACTCGATGTCGCGCCGGAGGGCGTCCTCCCCCCGGTCGGAAGCCGAGACGGCGGGGGAGAGAACAAGGAGAAGGGCGGGGAGAAGCAAGAGCCGTTTCATGCCGTTCCTCCTGTTGTACGAAGGTGGAGAGAAGTGCTCAAAGTCATAGAGACGACCATGATCCTGGAACCCTCCCGGAGAATCAAAGGAAATGCGGGGCAAACAAGTGAGCGGGCGGGCGTGAAGGGCCCGAAAAACGGAATTCCGGTTGCAAAGACACGCCCGTTTTTGGCATGGTCTGAATATATATCGAGTCGAGAATATATCGACCGGAGCGAAGGAACCGGCAGATGAAGAAAGAGCGCCTGGAAACGTCGGCCCGCCTCCTGAGGATCGTCGCGCACCCCACCCGCCTGATGATCCTGGAAGCGCTCGGCGACGGGACCCGGTGCGTCAACGACATGCGCGACATCCTCGAGGTCCCGCAACCCAACGTGTCGCAGCATCTCGCGGTGCTCAAGGAATCCGGGATGGTCGCCTGCGACAAGGAAGGCGTCACCCGCTGCTATCGCCTGGCGGAACCGGCGTTCACGAAGGAACTGCTGGCCGTGCTGAAGCGTGTTCCGCGGAAGAAACCCGCCCCGAAGGGCGAGCGCGGCCGGAAGAAAGCCGGCGGGGTTTCCTGACGGTCCGCCGGAGAAGGGAGATCGACCGGCATCATGAGTGATTTCAAGGGAACGACGATCATCTCTTGCGGGACGCTCCGCAAGGAGATCAAGCACCTGGTGAAGCAGGGGCGCATCAATCCGGACGCGGTCCTTTTCACGCCGCCCGGGCTGCACGAGTGGCCGGCCAAGCTGGAGGAGCTTCTGGCCAAGCAGCTCGAGAAGGTCAAGGAGATCGCCTCGAAGGTGCTCGTCGTCTACGGGACGAAATGCTTCATCGACACGAAGGACCCGGCCCGCGACATGGACGCCCTCCTGGCCGAATGGGGGCCGCAGTTCAAGCGAATCCAGGGCAAGCATTGCGTGGACATGCTCGCCTCGAAGGAGGAGCTGGAAGCGGCGGCGGAGGGGCAGAAGATCTACTGGATCACGGCGGGCTGGATCGAGAACTGGAGTTACATCTTCCGGTTCTGGGACGCGGGCAAGGCGAACGAGATGTTCCCCTCGTACGACAAGGCGGTCTCGCTCGACGCGCTCGGCTCCTTCGAGTCTCTCTCGATGGAGAACCCCGAGAAGATCCTGGAGATCTCGGACTGGATGAAGATCCCCCTCGAGCCGCTTCCCGTCGGGCTGGACCGTCTCGAGAGCCTGCTCTCGCAGGGGGTGGAAGCATGAGATGCTTGCCTGCCGTTTCTTTGTTGCTCGCGTTGTTCGCGGTCGCGGCCACGGTGTGGCCGGGGTGCGGCTCCTCCGCCGAGGAGCCGGCGAAGCCGGTCCGACGCATCGACGGGGAACGGGCGGGGGCGGCGGAGGGCGGGGGCCCCGTCGCGGTTCTCTCGGACGCCGGGTTTTTCGACTTCACGTCCGAGGGCCTCGTGCTGGTGGATTTCTGGTCGCCCCGTTGCCCGCCGTGCCGGAAGCAGGGGCCGGTGGTGGACAGCCTCGCGGAGCGGTACGAGGGTCGCGTGAAGGTGGGCAAGATCGACGTCAGCGTGCACTCGTCCATGGCGCGGCGGTTCCGCGTGCGCTACATTCCCACGCTCATCCTCTTCCAGGACGGCGAGGTCGTGAAGCGCTTCACGGGGTTCCAGGCGGAGGCCGACCTCGCGTCCGTCCTCGACGCGCAGCTGGGGGGGCGCTAGCGGCGCGTGGACCAGGAAGCCGGAGGCGCGGGGACGCTCTGGATTGCCTGGGAAGGGATTTTGGATTTCAGGTTTCAGCAATGTGCAGGGGCGGCCCTTGCGGTCGCCCAGACCGCAGGAACGCCTGACAGTGTCGGATTGCATCCTGCGTGCATGACGATGGAAAAACCCGGATCCCGCCCTGTTGTACAGGCAAGCAATGGATTGTTTGTAACCGGTAACAGACACCGCCACGAAGGCACCCAGGCACGAAGAAAGGCAAGGACTCCCTGGTTTGTGGGAGGCGTGTGTCCCGGGCCACGCAGGCTTTCGGCCCGGGACCACGGCGATGCCGCCTGCGCAGATCGCCGAACCTCCGGTTTCACCGGAGGATTCGCCTCCCACAAAGTGTTTCCTTTCTTTGCGCCTTTGCGTCTTCCTGAGCGATTCGCGCTGCAACCGTTTTTCGCGATTTCCATGCCCTCACTGCCCCCGGTTGGCAGAACGCTTCCGGGGCGCGGCCCTTGCCGGCGGCGGTCGAAGGACCCCGGCCCTTCTCCTCGTGTCCGGATCCCATCCCATGAACAACCCCTCTCCCCTTCTCCTTCCCGGCGCTACGAGCAACGGATCTGGGGTGAAAATGCCCGAAAAAACCTTGGAACCCCCCCCTGAGAACCTGGAATACGAGGGTCACCCTGAAGTATTTTCTAGAAAGTGGGCTATGGAAGGTGGGAAAGGCCTATGACTCGCTGACAGCGCGAATGCCTCAACCACAAGCCCCTCTTGCGTCCTCGGCGGTGAGAGTCCTCTCGCTGTGGTTGCGGCCGCGCTGCTCCGCCACGCCGCGGCTTTTTTCTCGCCAAGACGCAAAGCGTAGAATCAGCCGCAACGGAACTCGAGCCGTTTCACCTTGGCGGGCTCGATCGCGAGCCCGGCATCCCGCACCAGACGCCGGAGAAGACCGTCGAGAGCATCGCCCTGGGACGGGCCTTTTCTCTCGAACACGAACCGCAGGGGTTTTCCCTCCCGGTATTCCTCCGTTCGTCTCCAGATCTTCCGGGAACGCCTGAGGCTGTTGAAGAGGGAATAGGCCAGCCCCATGTTCCGGATGCCCATCTCGACCTTCTTCCCGTCGATCTCGACGGAGGTGAAGCCGCCATGGATGCGCAAACGATCCGGCTGGGTCCAGTCGTTGATGATGATCCGGATGAACTCCTTCTTCCCGGGCTCGATCCCCTCGGCCCAGGAGAGGATCTGCTGGAGTTGACGCTCCGTGAAGGGATCCAGCTCGCCGGGCTCGAGGACCTTGGGAATGCGGACCATCAGACGGGCGATCTCCCCCTCGCAACCGAACATCCGCCAGGCCTTGGCCTCGCGCAACACGGCGAGGCGCTTCAGCGGGGAATGGGGGAAGTGGCTCGGGAAGGACTTGTAGACCGAGACCGCCCCGGGCAGGTCCCCCTCGATCTCCCGCTTCACGGCCTCCGTGAAGACCTGGAAGGCCTTCGAGGGGTCCCGGGGGATGTTCGCCGGCTCGATGGTCCCGGGAGGATACACGCGCTCGAAGCCCGCGGTTCCCGGCGGCAGGCGCCGCTGGACGGACTCGACGTGGTCGAGGGCGTTCTGCGCCTTCACCTTGATCCGCATCGCCTGGAGCCGGGAAACGGAGGTGGGCATGGAGAGGATGGCCAGGAGCTCCTTCTGGTCCTCGATCAGGTTCTGAAGGGGGGGGACGCACCGGGGGTTGCTGACCTGCAGGAGGCTCCTCGACGCCTCCGCCCGGCGCAGCTTCTCGGGAAGCCCCAGTTGACGGGCGAAGGCGAAGGACATCTCCGCGTCCTGGACGGTGTTCTCCCAGGGAAGGGCGTGGATGCCCGTGGCCACGCATTCCGACGTCTTGAGAAACGCGCCCAGATCTCTCGTCGCGCGGGCCACGTTTCGTTTCTCGAGGGGGTTCCCGAGCTCGTGCTCGTCGAGCGGCCCCGTCGGCGCGGGGGCGCGCTCCGTCGTCTGCAACGCGCGTTGCCCCAGCACCCCCACCAGCACGCCGATCAGGACGCCCGCGGCCGTCCGGAACACGACGCGGAAGGCTCCCGGCCGCGGCCGGGCGACGGCGGGGGCCGGCCCCTCCGCTGGAGGCGCGTCGAGGCGCGCCAGGACCTTCTCCTCGAACCCGGGGCGGGGGCGGACCGCCGTGGCCTTCCGGGCCGCCTCTTCCGCGGCCTGCGTCTTCTGGAAGGCCTCGGAACAGCGGGGGCAGGAGCGAAGGTGCTCCTCGATCTCCCGCCGGCGGGCGGGATCGAGCCGCCCGTCCAGGCATTCGGACATCCGCCGCATGACGCTGCCGCACTTCATGGTTTCTCACGCCGCAGGGGCGCTCCTTCATGCATGGATACGATCCAGAAAAGGCTCCACGCGGGCCTTGAACCGTTTTCGCGCCCGGCAGAGGCGGGAGGAGACCGTTTTCACCGAGAGGTCCAGGACCTCCGCCGCCTCCTCGTAGCTCAGCCCTTGCAGGGTGCAGAGCACGAAGACGTCCCGGTATTTCTTCGCGAGTCCCTGCACCGTCTCCAGGACCTTTTCCCTGAGTTCGCGCCGCACCGCCTCCTCACCCGGGTCGTTCCCGAACGCCTCCACCTCGAAGGGGGGAGCCCCTTCGGTTTCGCCTCCCCCCATGTTCTTTAGACGAGGTTCCAGCTTCCGGCGCTTCAAAAAATCGATCGAAAGGTTGTGGGCGATCCGGTAGAGCCAGGTGGAAAAACGGGCTTGCGACTTGAACGTCCCGATCTTGCGGAAGGCCCGGAGAAAAACCTCCTGCGCCAGATCCTCCGCCCAGTACCGGTCGGCGACGCGACGGTAGAGATAGGAGGTGATCCCCCCCTTGTGCCGCGACATCAGCTCGCGGAACGCGTCCCGGTCGCCCTTTTGCAGCGCTTCCACCAGCGCCCGATCCGGCACGGTCTTTTCGGGCATGGCATCCATCCCCGGGGTGACAGGGGGTCGAAGCTCGGTTTCCGATGCGCTCACGATACGATCCCCGCCGGCCGGACGCTCGCGTCGAGCCGGCGGGCCTTCCATTATACGGGGTCCGCGCCCCGACCGGCAGGAGGCTCGGGCGGGTCGCCGCCGTCGCCTCTCCAGGACTCCTGCCGAGGGAAGGGAACGCGTCCGGCGCCCCGGAAGCCTGCACGTTCCCTCCTCGATGAGACGAACGAAGGGCGAGAACGCTCCGGGTTCCCGCGTGCATGAAAAAAGCCCCGGCGTCGCCGGGGCTTTTTCTGCGTTTCGGATCGCGCGTTTCGGCCTACTTCTTTTCCTGGGCGGGGGGCGCGGGGTCGTGGGTCTCCCCGGCGCCGTCGGCCCGGTTCCCGCTCAGGGGCGTGATCGATTCCGGCAGGTCCCGCGTGATCTCCAGGGCGGGCTCGTCCGTTTCGGGATCCGCCTTCCGGGCCTTCGCAACGACCGAGGCCTCCGCTTCCGCTTTCTCCCGGGCCTCGATTTCGGCCTGGTGGGCCTCGAGGGCCTTCTGTCCCCAGTGCTGGGCGATCATGGCCATGGTGAAGGCGGCCTCGAAGGCGGCGTCCTCCATCTCCTTCTGCCGTTCGACGTAGGCTTCATGCCGGCCGCCGAGCCCGTCGAAATAGGTGAAGAAATCGTCGTTCGCGGCCGCCACCGAGGTGAGCGCTTCCACCTTGTCCTCGGCGTCCAGGGCCACCAGGTCCGACTTGTCCTCCTCCTCGAGCCCCTGGTAGGCGTCGACCATGCCGCCGAACCGGCTCATGAGGGTCTCCAGCGCCTGGGCGGGGTGCCGCACGTCCAGATCCAGGGTCTCGACCAGATGGGCGGACGCCTGGTCCTTCTCGACGCGGTCGAGGTAGGCCGCGTAGGCGTCGAGCTTCTGCTCCATCTCGTCGATCTTCAAGAGGACGTCCCGGACGGCGTCGACCCAGACCTCGCGGGACGGGGAAGCCGTCCGGATATCGCCGGTTTCATCGCCCGTGTCCGGTTCCCACGCCGGGAGGGATTCGAACGCGTCGAGGGGCATCTTGCCCACCGCCGCCGCCGAGAGCCCCGAATACGCCAGAAACGTCACCAGACCCAGCACGCAGGTTCCCACGGCCGATTTGAACAGGATCTTCTTCATGATTCTCTCCCCCACCAAAGGCCTTCCGCCCGACTCCTTGTCACGTCATTGTTCTATCGGCCCTCCCTGCCTCCGTCTTGAGGATCTGTCGAGAAAACCCGGGCGTTTTGTCGGGGGGGCGCGGAGTCTCGGCGCAAAAGGTTTATGCAGCAGGATCGGTGCATCGCTGCTCGTTCACTCAACGCCTCAACGACTCCTTTCAACCTTCGACCCTCTCTCCGATCTCCGCGATCTCTGCAGTGGGATGCTCATGTGAAAATTTCACGGGGGCAACCTTGGAGGGCGAGGGTCCCCCCGAGCCACAACATCGCCGGCTCGCCAGCCCGTACTTCGCCGATCGGATCTTCGAGGCTACGTAGGGTCCTCCGTAGCTCTCGCAGATGCCGGCAAGCGAAGGAGGAGAGGCTCGCCCTCCAATTCGGCTGCTCCCCGCTCTGGACAGTAGGGTTGGAGATTTCAGCCGCAGTTTGCAGCATTCCTCTTCGTTGCCACGAAGGCCTTGCAACCTGGAACCCGAAACCGGAAACTTGGGGGCTGGAACCCGGACGTTCGGAATCCCTTCAGGTTCGGAAAGGAAGCGCCATGGAAGAAAAGACGCTGATCTTCGTGAAACCCGACGGCGTCCAGCGGATGCTGGTGGGCCGGATCCTCTCCCGCTTCGAGAGCAAGGGCCTGGTCCTCCAGGGCCTGAAGATGATGCAGCTGACCGAGGCCAAGGCCCGGGAGCACTACGCCGTCCACGAGGGCAAGCCCTTCTACGAGGGCCTCATCCAGTACGTGACCTCCGGTCCCATCGTCGCCATGGTCTTCTCGGGGGTCCGGGCCATCGAGGTCTGCCGCACGCTCATGGGAGCCACCTTCGGCTGGCAGGCCCAGCCCGGAACGATCCGGGGCGATTTCGGCATCAGCGGCTCCTTCAACCTCATCCACGGCTCCGACGCCCCCGAATCCGCGGCGAAGGAGATCCCCCTCTACTTCTCGCCGGAGGAACTCGTGGACTGGGCCCCCGCGTCCAAGCCCTGGATCTACGACCTCGAGGACGACCTCTAGCGAAGGCGTAGAGTGGATTCACGAAGACACGAAGGCTCCAAGGCACCCAGTTTCTCTCGGGGTGGATACCACGGCAGCCTTGGCCCGAATCATCCTTCGTCTCTCGACCCTGGACGTTCGACCTTTCCAGGCGCAGGTGCCCGATCCATGACCCTCTCCCCTTCCTGGTTCCCCGTGCTCGCCGAAAGCCTCGAAACCGCCCTCATGGGCGCGCGGGTCGGGAAGATCCGCGCCCCGGCGCGGGACCGCCTCCTGGTGTCCTGGAAGGCTTCCGGAAGCCGTTTCCACCTCCTTCTGTGCATGCATCCGCACTTTCCCCGCCTCCACCTCGTCGCCGAGGCCCCCCCCGCCCTCCCCACGCCTCCGGATTTCGTCATGCTTCTTCGCAAGCACCTCCAGCGGGCGAAGCTCGCCTCGGTCCTCGCCGTGCCCGGCGACCGGGTGATCGAGCTGGGCTTCCAGGCGGGAGGGAAGCCCTTGCGGCTGGTGGCGGAGTGCATCCCCGGCAAGCCGAACCTCGTGCTCGTGGACGCCGAGGGGGCCGTGGTCGCTTCTCACGGGACGGGCCGGTACGGCGGACGGCTCCTGGCTCCCGGGCAACCCTACCGCCATCCGGATCGGCCGGACCGCGCCTTCCCCGAGGCGCTGGACCCGCTTCCGCCTCCCGGGTGCCGCGACCGGCACGCCTGGCTCGCGGAGACGTTTTGTCGCCGGGAGGCCGAACACGGCCTCGACCGCCTCGCCGCTTCCGTCCGCCGCCGCCTCCGCCGGCTTCTGCGCAAGGAAGAGAAGCGTCTCGTCAACCTGGCCCGGGACCGGGCCAGCGCGGGGGACCCCGAGCGGTGGCGCCAGCAGGGGGAATTGTTGAAGATCCACGCCGGCCGCCTGGAGAAGGGGCTTGCGTCCATCGAGGTTCCCGATCTCTTCGCGCCGGGAACGCCGCCGGTCCGGATTCCCCTCGATCCGCGCCTGGACCTCGCGGGAAACATGGAGGCCTTCTTCCGGAAGTACCGCAAGGCTTTGTCGGGGCGGGAGAAGATCGCGTCCATGATCGAGGAGGCGGAAGGGGCGCGTCGCGACCATGCGGCCCGCCTGTCGGATCTGGAAACGTTCGTCGCCGAGGGCCGGGCGGAAGCGGTCCGGGATCTCGCGGCCCGGCTCGGCGTGCGCGCGCCCGAAGAGGGGGGCGGGAAACCGCGGCGGAAGGCCGGACCGGCGCCGCGCCTCCCCTTCCGCCGTTTCGAATCCCGGGAGGGTTTTCCCATCTGGGTGGGTCGAAACGACGCGGAGAACGACCGCCTGACCGCGCGGGAAGCGCGGGGGCGTGATTTGTGGTTTCATGCGGACGGGTGGCCGGGTTCCCACGTGCTGGTTCGCGTCCCCAAGGACCGGCAGGCCTCGCAGGAGACGCTCCTGGACGCGGGAAACCTGGCGTTGTTCTTCAGCAAGGCGCGGGGGAAGCGGGCGGATGTCTCCTACACGGAAGCGAGGCACGTGAGAAAATCCAGGAAGGCGAAGCCGGGCGCGGTGAGCCTGTCGCGCCGGTCCACGCTCCGCATCGAACCCGATGCGAAGCGGCTGGAGCGCTTGCTGGGCAAGCCGCATTCGCCTTGACGTGACGGCTGCGCGCATGGCGGAAAATCGTGACGGTTTCATGACGGGGCGATGACAGCTCGGGGAACGCATCGTGTATAATCCGGAAGCGATCCTGGAGCGTGGACATGAAGAAGGCGATCCTTGCGGCGATGCTTCTGGTGGCGGGCGCGGGATGCACGTCCTGGCGGTCGATTTTCATCGACCGGGAGAAGCTCAAGATCCACGTGCAGAACGCCCAGCGGAACTATCACGCGGGGCAGTACGAGCGGGCCGTGCACCAGGCGAAGAAGGCCCTCGACATCGACGACGCGCATCCCAAGGCCCTCTCGATCCTCGGCTTCTGCTTCCTGCAGGTCGTCAGGACCGCGGAGAAGCGAGAGGACCGTCTGGCCTACTGCGAGAAGGCGGAGGGAAACTTCCTCCGCGCCATCCAGGAGGGAAGCGAGACCGACCCCGCCGTCTTCAAGGCGTATTTCGGACTGGGGTTGATCTACTTCCTGTGGGCCCAGGAAGTGGAATCCATGATGGAGGCGTCCGGCCGGAAGGAAGGCCCCCTCCATCTTCCGGGCGAAGACACGGAGACGCAGGAGACGCTCTGGAGTGAATGAGACGCCACGACGCCCGAGGAACGCACGAAAAGGGGCCCGCTTCCCCTCCGCGGGGATCCGTTGCGCCCTTCTGCTGCTGGCCGCCCTCCTTCTTCTTTCCGCCTGCGCGTCCTCTCCGGACAAGCCCAGGGAGCTGGAAGCGCTCCGGGAATGGCTCCTGCGCAAGGCGAAGCAGAAATTCCAACACGCCCTGCGCATCACCGAGCGCCACGCCCCCGACCCCTTCAACCAGGCCCGGCAGCACCTGCTGTTCACGCTGATCGCGCTGAAGGAGTACCGGGAGGCCGAGGAGGTCGGGCGGAAGTTCATCGAGCAGAAGACGGCCTACCTGGAAGCGGCGCGGACGCGCCTCGCCGAGCTGGAACTGGACTGGAAGAAGGCGCTCGCGGGCGACGAGACGTTCAAGGGATCCCGGCGGGAAAAGAACATGGTCTCTCTCCAAAAGGAGTGGAAGAGCCGGATCCAGCGGGCGGAGAACCAGATCGTGTCCCTCTCCCTCTTGCTGGGGGACGTCCTTCTCCGCCGCGACGAGAAGGCCGAGGCCATCTCCGTCTTCAAGCAGGCGCTGGCGGTCGCGCCGGACCACAACACGGCGCTGAGGCGCATCGGGCAGGCCTACGCCCTTCTGGGGGACCACGCGGTCGCCGCGAACTACATGACCAAGGCCTTTTTGGGCCTGCAGCAGCGTCTCGAAACCGTGCGAAGCGAAACCCCTTCCGCCGGCGAGGAGGCCTCCGCGAAGCAGGCTTCCCGGGTCCCGGCGCTGGAACGCGGCGCGGTGGAAATCGCCGGCGTGACCGCTCTGCTCCACGTCCTGGCCGGAGACGCCGACACGGCGCGGACCTGGTTCAATCACGCCGGCTCCTTCGACCCCACCTCGCCCTACGTGGACCTCAAGATCGCCGTCAAGTTCATCCGGGATGGAAAGCTCCGCCCCGCCGCGGAGCACATCTCCGCGTTCCTCGACACCCTGCCGGAAGGCGACGGTCTCGTGCGAACGCTCGTCAACCGCCTCCTGAAACAGGTCTTCGTCCGGGACGAAGAGGGATAGCGCCTTGCGTTGCGAGCAGCCGATGATGGAAGGAGCGCGATCCATGGACATCTGGGCCACGCTGGACGAGATACGGATCGACATCCAGAAGCGGTCGAAGCAGATCCAGGGCCTCCTCGAACGGGCGCGGGAAACGGGGCGAAAGCTGGACGCCCTGGCCGACGAGGTGGAAGACCTCGAGAAATCCGCCCGCCGGAGACGCGGACGGGGCCGGCGCCGGCGCGGACGGGGCCGGCCGAAAGGCCCGACCGTGGTGGACGTGGCCGTGGACATCCTCGAGGAGCGGGGAGGCCCCCTGCCCTGCGTCGAGCTGGCCCGCGCGGTGCGCGCCCGGGGCGTCGATTCCGGAAACAACGAGCGCTCCCTCCGCATGTCCGCCGGCAAGGGCCGGCGCCTCCGCGGCCTTCCCGACGATCACATCGCTTTGGCCACGCCCATGCGGTAAGATGGAGAAGCGGTGCGCCGTCCGGTCACGGGACCACGGAGCGCCCGACGGTCGTTCACGCGACGACATGGAGGGGGTACGCATGAAGATCGCCGGCCCGTTTCCGATGTTGCTCGCGGCCGCGCTGCATCTCGCCGCGGCCGCCGGCGTCCTCGCCACCGAAAGCGCCCCCCGCGAGTCCCGAAAGCCCGATCCCCCCCTGGGGCGCCGCGCCGCGGATCTCGTCAAGAACGCCGCCCTCTACCTCGCTTACAAGGACCATCCCGCCAAGGCGAAACGCGCCGTGGAGATCAAGGAGGAGCTGAAGGCGATGGAGGCCTATGCCTGGAAGGGCCTGGCCCGGGCCTTCAACCGCCGCTGCTTCGGCCGCCCCCTGCCCGGGCGCTCCCGGCGCACCCTGCGCGAGAAGGTGGACGGCCTCGAGGTGACCTACTACTTCGACCTGCCGCGGGGCTACACCCCGCGCAAGCCGCACCCGCTGTGCATCGCCCTGCACGGCGGCGGCGCCGGCGCGGGCGACGGCGCGGAAGCCATGTCCTCCTTCGGCCGCATCATGGGCTCCATGGGGGCGATCGCGGCCGCGCCCACGGCGCCGGAGCTGATCGACGGCGCGTGGAACTGCCCCCGGGGCTTTCGGGTCGTGCGCGCCCTCATCGAGGAGATCGGCGCCCACTACAACGTCGACTGGAACCGCATCTACGTCGGCGGGCATTCCATGGGCGGCTACGGGTCCTACTTCGAGGCGATCTGGTGGCCCGACCGCTTCGCGGCGTGCCTCTCCTCCGCGGGGGGCATCAGCGCCGGGTCCGTCGGCGACTTCGAGGTCCTCTACAACACGCCCCTGTTCGTGATCCACGGCACCGAGGACGACCGCCAGGCCCCCATCGACTACGTCCGCGCCGCCGACAAGGCCATCAACATGCTGCCCCTCAAGCCCCGCTTCTATGCCTTTCGGGAAATCCCGGGCGCGGGCCACGGCTTCGACGCGAAGTACCGAAAGCAGGCCGCATTGAAGATGTGGAAGCACACGCGCGACCCCTACCCGGAGAAGGTCGTCTGCATCTGCCCCAACTACTGGGACACGCAGGCCCACCGCCGCATGGGCACGGAAACGACGGGGCGCGCCTTCTGGGTCGAGATCCTGGGCCGGACGGGAAGGGACTTCAACCACCCCGCCAAGGTGGTGGCCGAGTACGACAAGCGGAACAACGAGATCACCGTGACCACGCCACCCGTCCAGCGGGTCAAGCACAAGGGGCCGGCCGACCTCGACGTCCAGCTCACCGAACTCGCCAATACCACGAGCCGCATCGGCATCTGCATCGCCGAGGACGTCTTCGACCTGAGCCAGCGCGTCAAGATCACCTGCAACGGCCGCGTCGTCTTCCACGACTTCGTCGACCGCTCCGTCGACTACCTGCTCGACCACCTCGACCGCACCGGCGACTTCGGCATGCCCTTCAGCGCCCGCGTGGAGTTCGGGCCCTAGCAGCCCGGGGAGCAGGGATGGGAGATTGCAGATGAGCTGAAATCTGAAATCTCCCATCCAAAATCTACAATCTCCAACCCCGTTCCCATGCGGAATCCCTCAATCCCATCCCCTATCCCCTCTCCCCGTGGAACGTGCGCACCACCCGCCGGGCGTTGAGCATGGTCAGGACCTCGTAGGGAATGGTGTTCATGATGCGGGCGAGGTCGCCGGCCGTGATCTCCGCCGCCCCGTCGCGTCCGAGAAGCGTCACCACGTCCCCCTCCTTCACCCCCGGCACGTGTCCCACGTCGAGGGTGGTGTAGTCCATGGAGACGCGCCCCGCCACCGGCGCCTCCACCCCCCGCACGAGCACCCGGGCCTTCGAGGAGAACCCCAGCGCGTAGCCGTCCGCGTAGCCCACGGGGACGGTGGCGATCTTCGTGGGGCTGTAGGTGCGGTACCCCGGGCGGTAGCCGATGAAGGTGCCGGGCGGGACATCCTTGAGGAACACGATCTGGGTGCGGACGGCGAGGGCCGGGCGCAGGGTCGCCCCGGTGCGCCTCAGGTCGCCGGGGTCCACGCCGTAGAGGCAGATGCCCGGCCGGACCATCTCGAAATGGGTCTTCGCGTGATGGTGGAGCACCGACGAGTTCGCCATGTGGCGCAGGGGGGGGCGGATCCCTTCCGCGGCGAGGTCGTCGAGAAGCGCGCGGAAGGCGAGAAGCTGGGCCGAGACGAGCTCGGCGTCGTTGGCGGGACAGTGGGTGAAGACGCCCGCGAGTTCCAGGCCCGGCAGGCCGGACGCGAAACGGGCGACCTGCAGGATGTCCTCCGGATACCTCCCGAGGCGGCCCATCCCCGTGTCCACCTTCAGGTGCGCCGGAAGCCTCTTCCCGCGGGCCCGGGCCTCCCGGTCGAGCCGCCGGGCCATGGCGCGGGTGAAGAGGCTGACCGACACGTCGGCCTCCACCACGGCGGGCGCTTCCGAAGGCACCAGCGCCCCCAGGACGAGAATGGGCCGGCGGATGCCCGCCTCCCGGAGCTCCAAAGCCTCGGAAGCGTCCCCCACCCCGAAACCGAAGGCCCCCTCCGCTTCCAGCCGCCGGGCCACCGGCGGCGCGCCGTGTCCGTACGCGTCCGCCTTCACCACGGCCAGCACACGGACCGCGGACCCCACCGCCTCCCGGACGGCGCGGAAATTATCCGCCACGGCGTCGAGGTCCACTTCCGCCCAGACCCTGTGCGAGGGCGTGGAGACCTTCGCGTGCATGCCGGCGCTTCCCGTCACTCGTTTCCCCGCTTCGCCTCGGCCTGGCTGGGTCTGAGGTAGATGGGATGAAGGCGGTCCGGATCGTCCGGTCCCCCCTCGAGAAAGCGCTCCCGGCCCGCCTCGGCCACCTCCGCGGCGGAGACCCGGTCCCAGGGGCCCGGGGGCGAGACCGTGCCCCGGCCTTCGAGCGCCTTCCCGAACACGGACGCCCCCGTCCCGAAAAACAGGGCGCCTTCGGGCAAGGCGTCGATCACCTCCCCGGGAGGACCCACCCGATCCTCCATGAGGCGCGCCCACTTCCCCTCCTCCCGGACGAAGACGGAAGCGTACATCTGGCCCCAGTGGGCGTCCAGCACGGGAACCACGGGGCCGCGCGCCCCGGGCGCCCGCCGGACCATGGCCTCGAAGCTGGGCACGCCGACCAGCGGTTTCCCGGCGGAGAACGCGAGCGCCTTGGCGAAGGCCGTCCCGATGCGGAGACCCGTGTAGGAGCCCGGCCCCAGGCTCACCGCGAGGAGGTCCACGTCCCCGATCCGCCACCCGAGATCCGAAAGCAGCGCCGAAAGCGCCGGCGCGAGGTCCCGCCCGTGGGACGTCCCCCCGGGGAACGGCCTCTCGCGGCTTCCCCCTTCCCACGCCGCGCCGACGCTTCCCGTTTTTCCCGACGTCTCGATGCCGATCACCTTCATGGCGGAATGCTATCACAACCCCCGGGTCCCATGAAGCACGCGCCGCGAAACGGCCTCAAGCAGCAGAGCCACGCCAGAGCGCCTTCAACACGAAGACAGCAAGACACGAAAGCACGAAGAGAACATCAAGAAAGGTGTCGTGTCCCAGCCAAAATGAGACGGTTGTCCCACCCATTTTGAGACTGGTGTAGAGAAGGGCCCCCGGCGATTTCGAGAACCGCCTTCCTCACCAAAGACGTGAGAACGTGAGGGGTGAATCCCAACAAAGGTGGGATGGCAATCTCAAAAAGAGTGGGATACGACATTGAGGGATTCTGGTCGGTCCTTGCGCTTTGCCTCGGCGGTTGTTTCCATACCTTGCGGATCATGTCCAGGAAGAAGAAGAAAGACCGGAAGAAGAAGGACGGGACCGACGCCGGCGCGCCCGACGCCGTCCCCCCGGAAGCGGAAGCGACGCCCCCTCCCGCTTCCCGGCGCCGCCGCATCGTCGTCGGGGCGGCCGCCGCCTTGCTTCTGCTCGCGACCGGGTTCGCGATCTGGGCGAGCACGCTCCCCGGCTACAGGCCGCCCAACGAGGATCTGGTGGAGACCCAGAAGCGCCTCCAGTTCCTCTCCACGGCCCTCTATCGGTGGGCGCGCCAACACGATGGCCTCTACCCCGCCAGCCTCCGCGTCCTCCGGGAAGAAGGGCTCCTGCCGGAGGCGACCTTTTTCGAGACCGGCCCGGTCTCCGGGGATCCCTTCGTCCTCGAGGCCGGCATCCGCACGGACATGCCCCCCTCCACCGTGCTCCTCGCTCCCCCCCCCGACGCGGCCCTGCGCTTCGTCCCCCGGAGCCCGGGGCGAAGACCGCTCTGGATCGCCCCCTGCATCGGGGCCGACGGGAGCGTGCAGTTCGAGGCGGCGCGGGAGGGCGCCTCGCCCGAGGACGCGAAGGCAGCCGCCGCGGGAAAGATGGCGTCCCGCCTCCAGCGGCAACGGGAGGTCTTCGCCCTTCTGAGGAAGAGCGCCCGCGGATCGGCCGGGGCCAGGAAGGCTCTGGCGGGGCGCCTGGCGAGTCCGGCGCATCCGCCCCCCGTGCGGGCTCTCGCGGCGTGGGGCATGGGCGTGTCCGGCGACCCGTCGTTCGGCTCCGCGCTGGTGTCCGCCTTCCGGAGCGCCGGCGGCGTCCCCAACGAGCTCGGCATCGCCGTTTCTCTCGCCCTCCTCCGTCTCGGCGATCTCCGGGGCGTCTCGAAGCTGATCGACGCGCTCGAGGAGGACGAGACGGTGCGCAACCGCGCGATCGAGGGGGCTCTCCGGCAGGCGCTCGGGGGAGGCGACGACCCCCCGCCCGCCTACAGGCCGTACGCGCCGGACGCGGAGAGGGCCCGCGACGTCGCGCGCCTGCGCGCGTGGTGGAAGGCCCGCCGTTCCGGCTAGGCGGGCATTCGCGGGATCGAGCGCCCTTCTGGTAGAATCTCTCCGGCGTGGATCCCGATCGGGATCCCGCCCCTGACCTGCTATGGCGACGTCTCCAAGACCGAATCCGGATCCCGACAGGGAGGCTCCGTCCGGGAAACAACCCGGAAGCGCCCCGGCCGAGACGCTTCTGGGGCGGATGGCGGTCCGGTTCGATTTCCTCTCCCCCACCGACCTCTCCAGGGCGCTCGAGGCCTGGCGCGCGGACGGAGGGAAGCGATCGTTCGGAGACGTCCTGGTGGACCGGGGTTTTCTGGAGGAAGCCGACCTCGAGATGCTCTCGCAGGTCCTCCAGGCGGGGCTGGAGGAGGGGACGGGGGAGGAAGAGGAGGGAAGCCGCCCCCAGCCCGGCATGAAGCTGGGGGACTTCCGCGTCGTCCGTCGGATCGGGCGCGGATCCATGGGCGTGGTGTACGAGGCCATCCAGGAGGGGCTCGACAGGCCGGTGGCGCTGAAGGTGCTTCCCAGCGACATCACGCGCGACGAGAGGACGATCGAGCGGTTTCTCCGCGAAGCGGGCGCGGCGGCCTCGCTGAACCATACGGGCGTGGTGAAGGTCCTCTCCGTGGGGGAGGAGGGGGGATACCACTACTATGCCATGGAGATGGTCGACGGGGAGTCCCTGGACCGGCTCGTGGAGCGGGAGGCCCTGCCGTTCCGGCGTGCGGCGGAGATCATCCGGGACGCCGCCGACGCCCTGGACTATGCCCACCGGGAAGGCGTGACGCACCGGGACATCAAGCCGGGCAACATCATGGTGACGCGGGACGGGCGCGTGCTGATCGGCGACTTCGGACTGGCCCAGATCGAGGCGGCGGCCACCCTCACCCGTTCCGACGAGATCGTGGGCACGCCGATCTACATGAGCCCGGAACAGGCGCGCGGGGATCGGGAAGGGGTGGGTCCCCCCACCGACATCTATTCCCTCGGCGCCACGCTCTACGAGGCGCTCACCCGAACGCCCCCCTTCGAGGGGACGGACATCCACAGCATCCTTTCCCAGGTGATCGCGACCGATCCCGCCCCGCTGAGGTCCCGCCGGCCCCCGATCCCGCGGGACCTCGAGACGATCTGCTTCAAGGCCATGGAGAAGGACCGGCGGAGACGCTACCCCTCGGCCCGGGCCATGGCCGACGATCTGACGAGGTTTCTCCGGGGCGACCCCATCCATGCCCGCCCGCCCACCTGGACCTCGCGGGCGTTCCGGAAGATGCGCCGGAACAAGCCCGCCGCCATGATGATCCTGCTGGCCGTGGTGGCCGCGCTTTCCGCCGCCGCCTTTCTCGTGGGAAAGCGGATCCGCGACGACAGCATCGTCCGGGACGCCCTCCAGGCGGGCGAGCGGCATCTGGAAGCGGGCCGGGAAGCCTTCCGGCGGAAGATGCGCCTCTGGAAGGAGGTGGAAGCCATCGAGGCGAGCCTGGGACGGAACCAGAAATCCGCGAGGAAGTCCGAGAAACTCGCCGCGATCGCCAAGGAGCAGGAACGCGAACGAGAGGCCTGGGACCGGGCGCTGGCGGCGTTCCGGCGGGCCTGCGAATTCGAGCCGGACCACGCCGGCGCCCGTGGCGGCATCGCCGAGATCTTCCTCGGGCGGGCGAAAACGGCGTTCCAGGAGGCCCGCCGGCAGTGGGAGCCCGATTTCCACAAGGTCGAGGAACGCGTCGCCCAGGTCCGGTTGCACGCTCCCGGCGGGCGGTTCGAGCGGGATCTCGAGGCGATGCTCTCCTATATCCGGATGACCGGCTCGATCGACGTGCTCAGCCGGCCTCCCGGGGCGCGGGTGCGGATGGTGCGCGTCCGCCGCGGCGGGGACGATCCTGAGAAGCCGGCCGTCGGGCTGGGCCGGACCCCGATCGAGGATCGGGTCCTCGAACCGGGAACCTGGCGGCTCACGCTCTCCCGCAAGGGATACCGGAAGGCCGTCCTTCCCGTGTTCATCAGCCGGGACCACCCGCATCCCGCTCTGGATCCCGTGGAACTCTTCCGGGAGGAGGAGACGCCCTCCGGTCTTGCGTACATCCCGGGGGGCGAATTCCTGTTCGGCGGCCGCGTCGAAGTGGCCGCGCCGGTCCAGTGGCGTCGCCTTCCCCCCTTCTTCCTCGGCGTCCAGGAGGTCACGTTCGAGGAGTACTTGCGGTTCATCAACGAGTCGGGCGGCGGCTGGACGCTCGAACCCTTCCTGCCCGACGCCTACGGACTCGCCTACAAGTTCGATCCTTTCGAGAACCGTTTCGTGGCCGGCCCGGGGTGGGAGGACGTCAAGGACCGGGCGGTGTGGGGCATACCCCTGGAAGGGGCGAAGGACTACTGCGAGTGGCGGACGGCGCTTTCCCTGGAGAGGGCGCGCCGGAAGGGCGCGCGCCGCTATCTCTTCTATCATCTCCCTTCCGAGGCGCAGTGGGAGAAAGGCGCGCGGGGAACCGACGGGAGGCTTTTTCCCTGGGGCGACACCTTCGACGAGAAGCGCTGCAACAACCAGCAGGGGTGGAAGGCGTCGGGATCGGAGGGGGGCGTGGCGCCGCCCGGGCGGTACCCGGGGGGGGCGAGCCCGTACGGCCTGATGGACATGGCGGGCAACGTGGCCGAGTGGACGTCCACCTTCGACGAGACGGGATGGGAAGTGGTCGTGAAGGGGGGGGACGTGAACAACCGGTGGCTGTTCCTGTCCTCGCCCGCCCGGCGGACGGAATCGCCGAAGAGCCGCCGGATGATCGGGTTCCGCATGGCGGCGACCTTCAAGCCGGTGCCCGAATGAGGCCGGGGATGCCGGGCGAAGCCTCTCGTTCCGGGCCATTTGCGCTGTGGGTGTCTTGGGATGGCCGTCGCGTCGGGAGTGGAATTTTCGATCGCACAGGTAGGGATTGTAGAATCGAGATTGGAGATTTCAGATTTCAGCGGAGGCCAGAGTGCCCGCGCTGTGATGTCAGATGGCAGCACTCCACTTCGCTTCGTGGTTCACGAAGAAGCCCAAGGTCCAAGGTCCAGGGTCCGATGTGATTGTGACTTCCGACTTTCGACCTTAAACGGGTTGACGCCCCCGGGAGAGACCGTATAATTCCCCCTTTCTTGTCCGGAGCGAGACGATGTCCCTGCACAAGAGCCTCAAGTCGAAGAACGAGCTGGCCCGCGCCCGCAACGTGCTCAGCCGCAACGAGCGGCTGGCCATCCTGAAGGAGAAGGGCCGCTGGCAGGAAGGCGATTCCGTCTACGGCCTCCCGAAGGTCCGGACCCGCGTCAAGTTCAAGAAGAAGGCGAAGAAGGAGGTCAAGCCGGAGGAGGAAGCGGCGCCGGAGGCCCCGGACGCCACGGCCGACAAGGAAAAGGAGAAGAAGGGCTAGCCCGCACCCACCCAACGACCCAACCACTCAATCACCCAACCACCACCCTGAGCCCATCAATCCATTCGACAGGCTCAGGATCGACCGTGAGCCGGCCTTGACGCCCCGCGTTTCCGGCGTACCATGGAGGCTTTCCGGCCCGCCCCGGGCCTTTCGAGACGCCGTTTTCCGGAGGAGAGCATGCCGGTCGCCCGCCACATCGAGGAAGCCATGACCCGGGCCTCGTGGATCCGCAAGATGTTCGAGAAGGGCGCGGAGATGAAGCGCGCCCACGGTCCCGAGAACGTGTTCGATTTCACGCTGGGAAACCCCATCCTCGAGCCGCCGGAGGCGTTCTTCGAGGCCTTGAAGGACCTTTCCGAGAAGCGCGACGAGGGCCTTCACCGCTACATGCCCAACGCGGGCTACCCCGACGTCCGACAAGCCGTGGCGAAGAAGCTCGCCGGGGACGGGACCTTCCCCGGCCTCACGGGGGAGGGCGTCGTGATGACCGTGGGCGCCGGAGGCGGCATGAACGTCGTCCTCAAGGCGATCCTCGAGCCCGGGGACGAGGTGATCCTGCTCGCGCCCTATTTCGTGGAGTACAAGTTCTACGTCGGCAACCACGGGGGCGTGCCGGTGGTGGCCTCGACGGCGGAGGATTTCGATCTCGACGCGGAGGCCTTCGCTGCCAAGGTGACCCCGAAGACGAAGGCCGTCATCGTCAACTCGCCCAACAATCCCTCCGGCCGCCTCTATGCCCGCGCCTCGCTGGAGGCCTTCTGCGCCATGATGGCGAAGAAGGAGAAGGAGATCGGCCGGCCCATCTACCTCTTGTCCGACGAGCCCTACCGCGAACTGGTCTACGTGGACGATCCGCCGCCCTCGCCCGCGGCCTTCCATCCCAACGCCTTCATGATCTATTCCTGGTCGAAGTCCCTCTCCGTCCCCGGGGAGCGCATCGGCTTCGTCGCGGTGAACCCGAAAGCCGACGACCCCCAGGGCCTCACGGACGCGCTGACCTTCACCAACCGGGTCCTGGGGTTCGTGAACGCGCCGGCGTCCATGCAGTGGATCGCGGGCCGCATCCTCGAGGAGACCGTCGACGTGGAATGGTACCGGGAGAAGCGGGACCGGCTGCTGGCCGCCCTGCGCGAGATGGAATTCCAGGTGCCCGAACCCGAGGGCACGTTCTACATCTTCCCCAAGTCGCCCGAGAAGGACGACGTGGCCTTCGTGAACCGGGCCATGGAGGAGAAGGTGCTCCTGGTGCCGGGAAGCGGGTTCGGCGCCCCGGGCTCCTTTCGCATCTCCTACTGCGTGGACGATCACACGGTGGACGGCGGCATCGAGGCCCTGCGCCGCGTGATGAAGGCGTGAACCGGCGGGCCGGAAAAAAACGGACCTCGTGGATGGAGGAATACAACATGGCGGACGGTACACCGTACAGAGCCCCGCGGTCTCCGCAACGCACCGCGGGCTTGCGCCCGCGGCTCTGCCCTGTGTCCGTCTGCACAACCCAACCGGATTCGGGATCGTTCCCCCTTGACCCATGACCCATGACCCATCATCCGGAAGACAGCGCGTCTTCATCGCCCGCGCGCTGCCGGGAGACGCCGCCGAGCGGATCGCGGAAGCCGGCTTTTCCGTCAAGGTCCACCCCGGCGAATCCGGTCCCACGCGCGACGAGCTGATGGCGGAGTCCGCGTCCTGCGCCGGGTTGCTGACGCTTCTCGGCGACCGTGTGGACGAGGAGCTCCTCGACAACGCCCCCGGGCTGAAGGTGGTCTCCAACTACGCGGTGGGGTACGACAACATCGACGTGGACGCGGCGACGCGTCGGGGCGTGGCGGTGTGCAACACGCCGGGGGTGCTCACGGACGCCACGGCGGAGCTCGCCCTGGCGCTGCTGTTCTCGGCCGCGCGCCGGACGTGCGAGGGGGACCGTTTCGTGCGGTCCGGGGCGTTCGAGGGCTGGAGCCCCATGCTGCTTTTGGGCGTGGAGATCCGGGGCAAGACGCTGGGGATCGTGGGGGCCGGCCGGATCGGCCAGGCGGTCGGGCAGCGCGCCGCGTGTCTCGGGTGCACGGTCCTCTACGCGGACGGCGCGGCACGGGAGGCCTTCGAGACGGAGACGGGCGCCCGGCGCGTTCCGCTCGACGCGCTGCTCCGCGCATCCGACTTCGTCAGCCTCCACGTCCCCCTCACCGCGGAGACGCGCCGGATGATCGGGGCGCCGGAACTCGCCTCCATGAAACCGGGGGCCGTCCTGATCAACACCTCCCGCGGCCCCGTGGTGGACGAGGAGGCGCTGGCCCGCGCGCTCGCCGAGGGGCCGCTTCGCGCCGCGGGCCTCGACGTCTACGAAGAGGAGCCCGCGGTCCATCCGGCCCTTTTGGAACGCGACAACGTCGTGCTGCTGCCCCACCTCGGCTCCGCCGCGGAGGAGACGCGCGAGGCCATGGCGCGGCTGGCGACCGACAACCTCCTCGCAGCGCTTTCCGGGAAGCGCCCCGCGCATCTCGTCAACCCGGAGGCCTTCCGGGCCTGACGCCTCCAAGGCCGCGAGGCGCCCTGGCGGGTTGATGATTTTCGGTTTTGGATTGGCGATTTGGTGGTGTATGAGATTCGCTGAAAACGCGAGGGAAGGGGTCAGTCCTTCGTTTTTCGTCCTTGTTCTCTTCGCGAGGACGGGTTTCCTCTCGCAACGAAGGACGAAAAACGAAGGACTGACCC
>Ga0180433_10000443_pt1 | contig 70724 bp, 54 predicted proteins | sample SS_ome_8_FD_132980 | JGI IMG/M metagenome (GOLD analysis project Ga0180433, IMG submission 132980) | Hypersaline lake sediment archaeal communities from the Salton Sea, California, USA - SS_1_D_1 metaG | ecosystem: Environmental > Aquatic > Non-marine Saline and Alkaline > Hypersaline >...
ACGTTGAAGCTAGACTCTGCGATGGCCTGAACCAACTGGCCCAAAACCCGCATAGCCTCAGCACCTTGACGAACTTCCCATACTTGTCAAATCTTACTCAGTAGAACGCAGTTTAGTATGAGGCGGCCTATTGACGGAAATCGTGTCGTCTGATATTTTTTATTGAGATTGCGCTGTGCCCCTTAACCTCAAGCAAAAGGGGGCATATGAGTTGAACCCCAGAGCCGAGCGCATTCCTTGCCCCGATATATAGGGCCTACGGGAATCTTCAACGCCTGTTTCTGTCGGGCCATATAGCCATAGGAGAAACGATTTTGTACCTTGCTCAACAGAAAATCAAAGGCAAGACCCACTATTTTATCAGGGAATCCTTTAAAGATGGTGATGGCTTCAAAAACCGCAATCTCTTCCATCTGAACACGAATCCTGCCAGGTATATCATTTATCCTGGAGGAAATGCCTACTATATCGACAGCGTCGTGGAGGAAACATTGTCTTCCTTGGGGGTAAAACCGAGTGGAGATGACATAGAAGATATATTCTGGCCTTTCCTGAAACCAGAAATCAGGCGGGCTCTGGAGTCGTTTCGGGAAAAGGCAAAAGCCAGGAGAACAAGGGTAGCGATCAACCCCGAAGAAGAGGCTTGCATACGGACACACGTCAGTGAGTTTGACAAACGCCGTGTTCACTATCTGAGATGTGGCCAAATCGACCAGGGCAGGATGGGACAGATGCCTGTCAGGCTTTTCAAATGGCTCTTGGGAAAATCACGAGATGAGATCGAACAGCATTTTGTCAGCGTAGAGCAGTGCTTACAACCTCACGAAATGAAGACTTACGCCTATGTCATCTTTGACCTGCAGAGATTTTTCTCGGAGACCTGTGCCAAGAAAATGCCTCAAGGATTGGATCAAAACAAGGTGGATGAACATTTTCTGGAGGAGATATGCCACCTCAATGCTGATGCTTCCTTCTGGGCTGGAGAAAACATTGGAAGCACTTTGCATGAATATCTGATCCGCTATGTGGTCATGTTTTTCGACAACGACTACGGAGCTGACGCTTCCTTGCAGGACTACATCAAGGAATTTATGAACGCCAGAAGATTTCGAAGTGCGCCTGCAAAAAAACAGACAGTCAGCTTTGACGAGGCAAGCATCCTTTTCGGTGTAAAAAAAGAGACCTTAAGGACGATGACAAAACGTGGTCTCACCCGGCTCTATCGCCGCATGGCTCAAAAACTCCATCCCGACAAGGGGGGAGAACACGAGAAGTTCATTCAACTGACCGAGGCCTACCAGGAGCTTCTGAGAAGGAAGGGAGCACGTGTCTAGTTTGCAAGGGACGCCTTACCCTTTTCGCAGCACGCTCACCAAACCCTTGGGCAGGAACATAATAATCACAAGGAGCACAAATCCGTAAATTAGCACATCAAAGCCGTGAAACATGTGGAGCCATTCATTGCTGAGATAGCTCAAGAGACAGGTACCCAAAAGGGCCCCCCAGATGCTTCCCATGCCGCCGATGACGACCATCATAAGAAACTTGATGGACCAGAAAAGGTCAAAAGAACTAGGGCTCAGAAAGGTCATGTAGTGGGTGTACAAGCTGCCTGCCAGAGAGGCGAACACGGCGCTCAAAACAAAAATGCGTGCCTTATACAATGATGTCGGCACTCCCATGGCATTGGCAGCCGTCTCGCTACCGTGGATGGAACGAAGGGCCCTGCCCACCCTGGAATGTATGATGTTTAGAGAAAAGAGGAGAACGGCCAGCACAAGGGCCCAGACAAAATAGTAATACTTTAGCGGTGTGTCGATTTGCCACGTGCCGACCCCAATGCCCGGAATGTCGGCAAAGCCTGATGGGCCGCCCGTCAAAGCCACTTCCTCGTTAAATACAACAAATAGGATGACACCAAAGCCAAGGGTCGCCATCGCTAAATAGTGGCCTTTGAGCTTTAGCGAGGGCACCCCTACGGCAAGGGCGACGATGCCAGTCAAAACCATGCCCGCAGGGAGCGCCGCCCACGGTGACCATCCAAATTTTCCAGTCAGTATGGCGGAAACATAGGCCCCCAACCCAAAAAAAGCCGCCTGCCCCAGGGACACCTGGCCTGCATAGCCCATGAGGAGACTCAAACCGATGTTTACCAGGGAGAATATCCCCACGAAGATCATGATATCCACGTAGTGCCGGATGGGCGGGACATGCATGACCAGTGCCGGAAAAAGGGCAATGCCGACCCCAAGTCCGAGCAACACGCGCTTGTCTTGCTTTTCTGCAGCGGTCATATTGGGCCCCTTCCGGTCATTAGAATTCTTTCATCTTCATGACCTCCTTGCTCCCAAAAAGCCCGCTTGGCTTCACGAAAAGGACAAGAAGTAAAACCAACAAGGCGGCGGCGTCTTTGTATCCAGACGATATGAGCCCTGCACAGAAAGACTCTATGAGACCGACCGTGAACCCTGCCACCACGGCCCCGTAGAAATGGCCCAAGCCTCCGAGGACAGCGGCCCCAAACCCTTTGAGGCCTAAAAGGGCCCCCCGGTCATATTCCATCAAAGATATGGGGGTAATTACTATACCGGCTACGGCCCCAATGGCTGCACTTAAGCCAAAAGATACCATCACCATGGTCTTTACATCGATCCCCATGAGCTGGGCCGCGTCCCTGTTGTCCGAGCTGGCAATCATGGCTTTGCCGAACTTGGTCCTCCTGAAAAACATGGTTAGAAAAAAAACCACGACCAGCGTGGTAACAACGACCCATATGGACTGGGGAAAAACCGCCGCCCCCATGAAAACGAATGGCTTTCTGTCCGTAAATGGCGGCAGGGTAAAAGGGTCTTTACCCCATCCATACATGGCCGCCCCCTTCAGCAGGATGGAGCAGGCGATGGTGATGATGATCATAGTGAGTACGGAGGCGTTTTTGGCAGGAAAAATGGCGAACCGTTCCATCATGATCCCCGTTGCCATCACCGCAGTCATCGTCATCAGGAAGGCCAGGGGGAGTGCCATGTCCAGGACCGTGGCAAAGAAAACCATGAAGAGCCCGCCTAGCATGACAAACTCTCCCTGGGCGAAGTTGATGATTTCGGTCACGTTGTAGATGATATTGAAACCAATCGCCACTAAGGCATAAATGCTGCCCACAGTCAGCCCGGTTACGGCGTACTGAATCAATTGTCCGCTTAGGGTGATTTGCTCCATGGAAATAGCCTAACCAAGAAAAACTGCAAATCCGAAGCACGAAATCGGCAACTCGATACAAACTCAAAATATCAATGTTCAAATGTCAAAAACATGGAACTTGACCAGTTGTCCTCAATACCAGGCTCAACTACTTGGCTATGGCCCAGTCTCCATCCTTGACCACCACCATCTCCAGATCATCTTTAGACAGGCCATTGTGGTCCATGGCTGAAAAGTTGAATACCCCGTGCTGCCCCACAAAACCGGTCAGGTTCTCAATGAAGTCACGGATCTTGGCACGATCCGGACCCACGGCTTCCAAGGCCTTGACGGCAATGTGCAGGGAATCCCAGGCATGTCCGCCAAACGAGGATATGGGTTCATGGTATTTTTTCTCGTAGGCCTCAGTGTATTTCATGACCACCTTCTTCTGGATGTGATCATCAGGGAGAAGGCGTCCGATATTGCCCCTTGCCAAGGGACACAGCACGCCTTCGGCATCCTTGCCGCACAGCTCAATGTTCTTGCGGCTCCCAAAGCCGTGGCTCTGATACAGGGGGAGACGGTCCATGCCCAGGGCTCGCCAGTTCTTGACCGCCAGCACCTGTGTGGGGCCGATAGACCAGTTCACAATTGCTTGGGCATCAGTGCCCTTGATCTTGGTCAACTGGGCGGTCAAATCTGTGTCCTTGGGGCCATAACGTTCATCTGCAACAATGGTGATGCCAAAATCGGCCGCAAAGGCAAGGAGTTCTTCCCGACCGCTCGCCCCGAAACCTGTGGTACCGGTCATGATGGCCACCTTGGTCACCCCTTTAGATTTCATGTGGGCAAAGATCCGTTGGGCCACGTGAATATCAGAGCCTGCCACTTTAAAAACCCAGTGGCGCTTTTCCACAGGCATGACAATCTTTTTACTGGCGGCACAGGAGATTAGAGGCACCTGAGCCTGATCGGCAACGCTTACGATGGCTAACGACGTACCACTGGTTGATGGGCCGATGACCACGGGGACGTTATCCTGGCTAATCAGCTTCTTCATGGCCACGTTGCACTTGGTGGCATCCCCTTCATCATCATAGACAATCAGCTCCAGGGGGTGCCCGTTGATACCACCGGCTGCGTTGATCCATTCGGCAATCATCTCAACCGTCTTTTTTTCTGGCTCGCCCAGGAATGACGCCCGGCCCGTCACTGCAAAGATGGCCCCCACTTTATAGGCCTCCTTGGCCTCCGCCTTTTTGGCGAAGGAGGGCAGTAGTGCGGTGGCCACAAGCACGATAAGTATGACACACAGGGTCATGACTAAGGTATGGTTTCTTGTATGCATGGCAGTCTCCTCCCAAAAATATTTGATTTTGCAGCAATCCAAATGCATCTAACAACCTATTACGATAACACCCCGTCACCTCCTTTCAGACAAAAAAAGCCGTGAGCCTTGCGGATCCCGGCTTTTGGTTCTTTTCTATGCGTGTGAGGGTCAACAAAAACCTGAGCCGGCACCAAGGCTCGTGTCATCATGGCAATAATAATCGGCCTCGTGCCGTCTCCGCATAGCACAAAAGACCTCTGCACAAAACACCGTGAAACCCGTACAAGAAAAGGAGGTGCCTGTCAATAGAAAACCCTCGCGTGTCAAGAACCAGTTGGGGCTGGGTGAAAGAGAATACGACATGTTACCTGAGCCATGTTACCGGAGCACAGAAAGGATTTGATTATTCATCAATTATCCGATAAATGAGATGACACATTGAGACCTTTGCGTGGAATTGTCCCTGCAAAGTACTATAAGGTAGTTATTAGCTGAAGATGAAGTCATGAGGATCAAAAGACGCCTGGCTCCGGTTCTCAGTTGTGCCATTTTGATGTCGCTGGTGGCGTGGCATGGGCTCTCCATTGCCTTTGCTGTTGAAGACGATGAATATGCTCGCTCCACCCTGCAGGGCCTTCCCGGCGTTTATGTGGCCGTGGAAGCCTTGGATCCTGACATCCAAAAAGATGGGCTCACGAAAGCCACGTTAAGAGCAGACGCCGAGCTGAGGCTACGCATGGCCGGCATCAAGGTGCTGTCTAGAGAAGAATGGGCCAAGACCCAGGGAGGACCGGTCTGTTATGTAGATGTCAGTGTCGTCAAAGACGTTGGTTTGACCGACGTTCTTGACTTTGACCTCTATGCCTTTGAAGTCAGCGTTGAACTCCATCAAGACGTTGCCCTTGTGCGGGACATGGCTGTGAAAGTGCTATCACCGACCTGGTCGACCTCCTATGTGGGTTTCACTAATACGCTGCCCCGCATACGGACCAAGGTCACACAGCTGGTACAAAGATTTATCAATGCCTACCAGACGGTTAATCCCAAATAGCGGAACGTCAGGAGATAACAGGTTGAATAAATACAACAAACATGAGCGATGGGGACAAAATGGACGGTGATTTTTTGGCGGCCCTTGCCACGTGCTTTCTGATAGCAGTCGCAACCGGATATATAGCCAAAATGAAAGACAGATCACCCTGGAAATGGGGGGCTTTGGGTCTTTTCATCTTTGGTCCTATTTTCCATACGGTGATTGGCGTTGTCATCGCCTTCTTTTTCTTTTCTTGATAGTGCCTTTTGCCTCATACGTATAAGGAGGAGCAGTGAAAAACATTTTGATTTTGTGTACCGGCTATCCTTACACCTGTGATACGGGCATCGGATATCATGTGTCAAAAGTTCTGGAGGAAATGGAACTTCCAGAAAACGTGGAATTGATGGAAGTTGGCGAATCCGCCTCAGAGTTTCCCCATATTATTGAGGGAAAAGACAGAATGATTGTTGTGGACGCCTTTCAAACTAAGGAAGAGCCCGCAACCATTGTTCGCCTAAAACCTGAAGAAGTCCCAGTCACCGTAGATGGTGTAACCGACATAGGAAAATTCCACCTCATGGAAACGCTTCAGCAAATCAGTGTCAGCGGCAAGTGCCCCGAAACCATATTCATCGGCGTCGTGCCCAAGGATACGTCAACCCTTTGTGAAGAGTTGACCCCTCTAGTCAAAAGCAAAATACCAGAAGTTATAGATCTCATCATGGAAGAGATCGTTAAAGCCTCTTAGAAGTTCCTTTTCGTGTCCTTGCCATTATTAATGATGGGTGCCTTATCTGACACACTTCTGCCCACATTCAAGAGCCCCCACCTTTGTCTCGTGTTCGCCAGCGTATTGGTCTTCGTCATTTTGGACGGAAAGTACGATGTCATACTCTGACCAGGTTTCAACTAGATAATGATCTTTCGGTCTAGGACAACAAATGACGTCTTGACAAATTCTCTTTCCCTGGCAGTTCCTAAGGTAAAGGTATATCTCCACATATTCTCGTTTAGGCCCTCTTGGCCCCATCCAAAAGGACGAGGGTACTGGGCTACGGACCTGGAAGTACGGCATGCAGCACGGGCTCACATTGTTACTCACTCTGTTGGTTATTGTGCCCGGAGACATGTATCGTTGAATGTGTCTCCGGACAATGAAGTATCACAATAAGGCGTGCGTGAAACGTGGGTGTGTGAAAGTTTTGCTGAAAACTGGCATTCTTTTTCATACCTGGAACCGAAATTACCCACTGTCCGACATGTGTCATCACACTCTGAGTCCGACAACCACTTGATAATATTATGATACGAACCACAACTCCACGAGCTGCCTTCATTGCATGATTTTTGCATACTATCCCAACATAACTTATCGAAATACAAGGCAATTATGTCACAGGTGACATAGCACTGCGCCTGGATGCCCGTCCTCCATAGTTACAGTTTTCGACATACTTAAGAGGTAATACGTACACGCGATCAGCGTGGTCAAGTGTTCTTGAACTAAATGTTTCCACTCGACGCTTTTCCCGCTGTAGCCCTACACCATAGGTAAGGGCACTAACGGCCTGCAAGGCTTGGGATCGGCATCGAGATATTACCGCACGCAAAGTTCGGAGGGAGTAGGGGTGAGGGGTGAGAATAACTATCTTTCTCTGTCATTGCCCTGTCTGACTTCAGGAGGTCGGTTTGATTCAGGGCCTAAGGCAGCTGATGAGGTGGTGCAGTACTGCAAGAATTGCCTTCTGGTTAATCTTCATCGTCTATTCCCTCCGATCTTTGCATGCGGTTGGCTAAGGTATTGATTTGGATAACTGAGGGAGCCTAAACCGAATCATGGAGGGAGGTGAGTTTCGTTTCGTAACAGAGTACAAGCGTACACAGTGGAAAGGGGTGATGCTTCGAACGGATTGCAACCACGAGGTTGGAACAAAGGTAAGTGAAATTAAGACTTTATTGAAAGGAAGGGAGGGTTTTAAATGGATGTAACAAGAAGAGATTTCTTGAAGATGTCTGGTACAGCCGCTGCTGGCCTGATGTTAGGCAGTCTCTTTGACCTGAAGCCCATCAAAGCTCATGCCACGGCAAATCCCCCTGAGTGGGACACGGTGACCACCAGCATCTGCTGTTACTGCGCCGTGGGATGTGGGCTATTAGTCTGTACCAAGACGGACTCGCCTTACGTGGACTCCAGCTCATCTGAGCACGTTGCCTATGTCCAGGGCGACCCTGATCATCCCATCAACCAGGGAACGCTCTGTAGCAAGGGTCAGGCCATCGCACAGCTTCGCACCGTAGATGGGGCGATTAACCCCAAACGGATGACCCAGCCGCTCTATCGAGCGCCTGGAGCCACTAGCTGGACCCCGGTTGACTGGAACACTGCGCTAAACGACATTGCCGTAAAAATCAAGGCCACAAGGGATGCAACCTGCTCGGGAGCCCCCACATACACGGAGTTTATTGATGTGGACCCGGCGTTTGGAGGCCCTGATGACTACCCTTTAAATCGGTGCACGGGTATTGCCTCACTGGGTGGTGCGGCCCATGACACGGAAGAGTGCTATCTCTTGGTAAAGCTCTTGAGAGCCCTGGGGCTTGTTTATGTCGAGCACCAGGCCCGTATCTGACACTCCTCGACTGTTGCGGCTCTGGGAGAGACGTACGGACGAGGGGCAATGACGAACCATTGGAATGATATTGCAAACTCTGATGTCATCATGATCATCGGCAGCAATGCGGCCGAGAACCACCCGGTTTCTTTTAAGTATGTCCAAAAGGCCCTGGACAAGGGGGCCAAGCTCTGCGTGGTCGATCCGCGATACACAAGAACCGCATCCAAGGCATCATTCGTTAGTGGCTCGCAGCTTTACTCGAAGCTGCGTTCAGGAACGGACATTGCCTTCATGCTGGGGATGATGAGGTATGCCGTGGCCAGTGGCAGGGTCAACTGGCAATATTTGAGAGACTGCACCAACGCCCCCTATCTTATCAACTCTGGTTTTGAGACATGCCGGGTGGCCAGTTCCGTGCCGGTCACTCTTTCGCCTACGCCCATTACGGGTACATTTTCAGGCCTGGTGGATGATCCCCGGCGACACAAGAAGTACAAGTATGACAAGACCACCTGGGCATATCAGTTTGCGGGGCCCGGCCAGCCGGCAGTGGATTCGGCCTATTGGGGGGCTCCTAATTCCGGCCTCGTATCGCTCTCTGGGTCCCCTAATGCTAACTCTGTGTGGGCCAAGTTTTTGGAACAGATCTCGTCCTACACCGTAAACATGGTCTCCGACATTACCGGGGCAGATCCAGCCGCAATTAACGCGGTCTATGACGCCTACACGTCCACATACCTAGATCACAAGTCGGCCTGCATCATGTACGCCATGGGGAGCACCCAGCATACCTATGGGTCCCAGAACGTGAGATCCTATGCCATGATGCAGCTGCTTCTGGGCAACGCGGGCGTGGCCGGCGGCGGGATCAATGCCCTAAGGGGTGAGTCGAACGTGCAAGGCTCCACAGACATGTGCCTGCTGTGGCATATCCTTCCCGGCTACCTGGCCGTGACCAATACCTCGCCAGGCAAGGGAACACGTGCTGCGTACAAGGACGGCTACTCGACCGGCAAATCGGGCCTGGACTCCACGCCTGGTGACCCGGTGAGCCTTTCCTGGTGGAAATTCGGGGGTAAGTACCTGGACAGCCTGCTTCAGGCCTGGTGGCCCATAGAGACAGGGGTTACTCAAGACCAAGCCTACCACTTTCTGCCCAAGGCCGATAAGGACATGTGGTACACCCATGAATGAATTTTCGAGGACATGACCGCCTGGACGGCGGATCCTGGAAATGGGGTGCCAGCAAAAGATCAATACATTTATGGGCTCATGTGTTGGGGTCAAAACCCGGCCGTGGGTGGCGCCAGCTGCGACTTTGAGCGAAAGGCCATGGAAAATCTGGATTGGCTGGTGTGCGTTGATTTGTGGGAAACGGAGACAGCCGCCTTCTGGAAGAGACCCGGGGTGGATCCCACGACCATTAATACCGAGGTCTATCTCCTGCCTGCAGCGTGCTCTTATGAAAAGGAAGGCTCGATTGTTAACAGCGGCAGATGGAGTCAGTGGCGGTACAAGGCCCTTAATCCTCCGGGCCTGGCCATGGACGACCTGAGCATCATCAGTGAGCTTGCCCAAAGGCTGATTGCCCTTTATCAGGCTGATGGGGGTCTGCACGCGAACATACGCTATCCTTTGGCTCTTCTCTGGTGGGGGCCCTATTGCGATCCGGCCGGAGTGGCATCAGGTGGCACGCCCCATGAGGATGTGCACGGTCAAGATGGAAGCAACTATGATGATGGTAACTTTGATGCCAGGACCGGCCTTCTGGAGGCCAACCCCCATAAGGTCGGCTGGGAGATCAATGGATACTTCTGCCCAAGTGCCGGAGGTGGTCAGGCTATTGGTACCCGAGTTGACGGCTTCTGGGGAGGCAATGCAGTAACGCAGACCCTGCAGGAGAACGGTCAAACCTCTTCTGGAAACTGGCTCTACTGCTCCCATTACGTCAATCCCGGTGACGCCAACGCCCAACCCAATGGCAACCGGCAAGAAAACAGGAACCCGGTAGACGTTGCTAGGCCCTTCCCACCGCCAGCCAACAACAAGATCGGCCTCTTTAGCAATTGGTCCTATTGCTGGCCCTTGAACCGGCGGATCATCTATAACGGCGCATCCGTCTACCAGACCGGCCACCCCAATGTGGGACAGCCGCTGGCGCCACAAAAATGGGTGGTTGCCTGGGATGCGGCAGGTACCGCTTACAGGACGCCGGGTAACGACGTGACGGACGGCTTCAAGCCGCCCGGGTCACCCGGTGCGCGCATGCCTTTCATCATGCAGCGTGAGGGCGTTGCCCATCTCTTCGGCCCTGGCCGGGAAGACGGCCCGTTCCCAGAACACTATGAGCCGTGGGAGACGGTGCTCACTACAAACCCAATATCCCAGACCCTGACCTCGCCAACGAACTTCGGCCATGTGCGACCTGAGGCTTACGAGCATCCTGGGAATGGCAACCCGGAGTTCCCCATTGTGGGGACCACGTACAGGGTGAGCGAGCACTGGCAGGCAGGTCAGTTGACCCGGAACAACCCGTGGCTGTGTGAACTTCAGCCGGATGCCTTTGTGGAGCTGAGTGAAGAACTGGCGAGCATCCTGGGCATCTCCAATGGCGACATGACGGAGATCAAGACGAAACGCAGCAACGTCACGAGTCCCTCGGGTAATTATGGTAAGACCATGCAGGCCGTGGCCTGTGTGACCAAGCGCTTTAAGCCGTACACCATTGCCGGTGATACGATTCACCACATCGGTGTTATCTGGCACTTTGGTTACACCGGTTATTGCACAGGAGACAGCGCCAATCTTCTCACACCGCATATCGGTGATGCCAATACGGGCATTCCGGAATCCAAGGCCTTTATCTGCAACCTCAGGAAACTTGGCGGATCCTGGCTATCATAGAAAGGAGGTGCTTTTAGATGGCATTTCAGATAATGATGTTGATTGACACTTCAAAGTGCATAGGGTGCAAGGCGTGTCAGGTGGCCTGCAAGCAGTGGCATTCGAAGACAGACGAAGACACCCAATTTACCGGCTCGTATACGAATCCTCCGGACAAGTCAGGGGCCAATCTCAATGTCGTCAAGTTCTTTGAGCATGGCAATAATGGGGATCTGCGGTTCTTGTTCTTCCCCGATCGATGCCGGCATTGTGAGAATCCCATGTGCGTGTCCGCATGTCCGCTGAATGCGATTGTGAAATTGCCGATGGGGATGGTGGTCGTCAACGAGGCAAAGTGTAATCCTTCGGCTTGCAGCGGCAGTGCTATAAAACCATGCCAGCTCCATTGTCCCTTCAAGAGTGGTTTTCCAGCATTGGGTGTTCCTCGGTACCAGTACGTGAAGAATGCTGCGGTCGTTGAAACAAAGTCGCAGAAGTGCGATTTCTGCTATGACAGAATCCATAACCCGGACTTGAAGGGTAACAATGATCCTCCAAGTGCCCAAGCTGGAGGTCGGTTTGGCGGAGCGTTTATGAATTCCAGGAGGCCGGCCTGTGAGCTTGTATGCCCAACCCGTGCCATAGGGGTTTCCTCGGCCGGACCGGTAATCAATTATGCCGAGAATCGTAGAGATTACCTGAAAACTCATGGATACCCAAATGCTAATATTTATCCCGGAGGCGATGAATATTATGTATCGCATATGATCTGGATCCTTCTGGAGGATCCGACCGTGTATGGACTCTAACAAGAGGCGCTGAGCTGATGGTACTGCCCCGATTCGGGGCAGTACCATGGCAAAGCCTGGGATTGAAGATTCCCTGCAGCACGCTCCAGGGAATCTTCGACCGTAAGGAAGTTTGCCATTTTCAGAGACGCTCGCTAAACCCGCAGCAGTCTGCGGGGAATGCGCTCTCTTTCGCGGTTCAGCGGGTGTCACCACAATTGATGGACGAACTCATGACGTCTGCTCGAGGAGAGAAGATGCCTACGACAAAAGAGAATTCGAAAGACAAAAGAAAAATTTCTGAGGCTGACTTGCGCAAGGTTATCAGTAAAATAGATCGTGTTGCAACACAAAGGCCGAGCCATAAGGAGGTCCTTGAGTTCCTGAAAGAGGTGGTGACAGAGCAGTTTAAGATCAAACCGCAGATTGAAATTCATCCGGTTCCTATAGATGAATCCCTGATTCAGAAGAAGACCAGCGAGGGATTTCCGCTTGTGGCTAAGAGCGACCTGAAGCTAGACGTGGTTTCAGCTACGACCTTGTTCAACGGGCTGTGCGACGTGCTGAAACGTCATAACAAGGTTTCACGAGATGCTGAGAAAATACAGCAGGTCATCAGCCGCGAGGAGCTAAGTTTGGAAGAGTTATTCAAGAAGACGGCAGCCGAGGATCGACAGTACATGACAAGCCTGCTGGCCAAGCTCGATCTCAGTGCTGACATTCTCTCCTTTTTGGCTGAAAATAGCTTAAGACCTATCTTTGAAGCTTATGCTGATGAGCTGAAGCAGCATGTGGATCAGGAAAGTTGGTGGAAAGCATATTGTCCGGTCTGCGGTTCAAAGCCTGTCATGGCGGAACTTGTTGGCCCGGAGAGAAAGAGGTTCCTTATTTGTTCTTGCTGCGGTTATGAATGGCGATTCATGAGAACCAAATGTCCCTTTTGTGAGAACGAAGAACGGCGTAAGTTCAAGTATTTTTTTACCAAAGAACATGAAAGGGCCTACCGGGTGGAAACCTGCCAGAATTGCAAGAAATACATCAAGACCGTTGATACCAACGAACTGGATTTAGGTGAGGAGGTTGTCCCCTCGGTTGAAGACATAGGCACCCTGTACCTTGACGTCCTTGCCAAGAAGGAAGGTTTTGAAAGGGAAATCCATCCGCTGGGTCTGAATCTAGGGGATCTGTAAGTAAAGGCAGGCCCCCCGTGCTCCCGCACGGGGCCAGGGTTGGTTTTTCATGAAAGATCCCGGTTTCCCACGATAAAAAATCGTTAGATACACTTTGCCTCCCTTTTCTGCTCCGCCCCCTCTTGTTTGCTGCAGATGATATGAAGGTATCCCCTCCTCTTCCCCAAGATACCGTGTCTATTCCAAGATGTCCTGTGCGGGTAATTCCACCCATTTTACAGGGACACTGTTCTCATGTTGTTTTGGCTTTTGCTCGGTTGTCATACCTTTTCCAATACTTAAAAACGGTATTTTTTTTCATAGAATATAACTTTTTTGTCCAATATTCTGGGGTGGTGATTTACGTATGACAACCTAAGTATTTGACAATTTGGGAAAGATCAGAACCAGCTGACTTTGCATGATTTTTGCATCAATACTGATGTGCCTGGGCTGGTTGGCCGAGCTCCCTTTGAGTCGCCGCGCGTCTCAGTTTACATGACTTTAGGCACGCGATCTCCCACGCCGGACGGCTAAGCATTGTCGGTTAGTGGGAGGAGGGGATTTTGCATCACCGGACGCACTTCCGACGGCCCCAGAAAATGGCTCCCTGACATAGCAACCAGGTAAGACATACGAGTTCGGCATTGCCTGCCCTAGCAACAAAAAAGGTGTAACACACTGTTTTATTGGCAGATATTTGTCTTCTTTCGGGTAACCGACCTATCTATGGTGAACTTTTCAACCTCTGGCAAGCTAGGCCCAAAGTAGGGACAATGCTAATGCATACCCAGGCTTCTAGATTGATTTGTCGTTGGCATGTTCTATGGACGATTCTGTTGTTCTTCCTGTTGTTGGGCATGGGCATAGGACACGTGACGAAGGCCTATGCTGTTTCGTGCGTGCTTACAGGAGATGGATTAGGCTTATCCCAAGGCAACTACGGTAAAACCTTGACCGTATCACCAGAGCTGTCTTTGTCTTCACTCTGCTACGGAAGCCGGTACGGGTACCCGAATGGATACGCTGGAACCGTCTATTTGCACCAAACAGAGGGTACGGGGGTACAAACCCGTTCATGGCGTCGGCGAGGTTACAAAAGGATCGATGGGCACTTTACAGGTGCCTACGAGACCCTTCTATTTGATTTCTCCACGGCAGTAGATGGTCAGTCAATCATATTATCACTCAACAGAATTCACCATCATTTTGAATCCCATGGATATGTATGGATAGATATATGGGTTAAACCCTCGTCAGGGTCAGCCCTCAATATCGCTAATATTCTAAATTACTTTCATGATACAGGTGGTGATCCAGACCCGTATCATGCAGATCCGGACCACGATACGAATGGAGATCTGTCGGGATACTTCGATTTCTCAGAGATCCCTGAGCTGATTGGCGTTGGCTCCGTAGATCGAATCCTCGTAAGAGCTGGAAGATACGGTCACTTCTATGTCAATGGCATCGATTATAACGTTTACACAGACAATGACAACGACGGCTATCCGACCGATCAGGATTGTGATGACAACAACCCTGGTATTAATCCCGGCGCCACCGAATTATGCAACGAGGTGGATGATAACTGCGATGGGGATGTTGATGAAGGGTGTGTTATCTATTATCGGGATGCTGATAGTGACGGCTATGGGGATCCCAGTGACACCACAACCATCCTGCAGTCGGGTTATGTCACTAATGGAACTGACTGCGACGACACCAATGCTTACATCTGGCCGGGTGCTACGGAAGCGTGCAACGGGGTGGATGACGATTGCGATGGAAGTACAGACGAGGGCTGCACGCTCTATTATCTAGATTCTGATGGTGATGGCTATGGCGACCCCAGCCAATCTGTCACGGACACTAGCCCACCACCCGGTTACGTGGAAAACTCAGGCGACTGCGACGACGGAAATTACAATGTCAATCCCGGCGCCATTGAGTTATGCAACGGCGGGGATGACAATTGCGATGGAACCGCGAACGAGGGCTGCACCACGTATTATCGCGATGCGGACGGCGACACCTACGGTGATTCCGAAGACTCAATGACGGCTACAAGCCAGCCGGCCGGGTACGTAGCCAACGCCAGCGACTGCGATGACACAGATCCAAACGTGAATCCTGGCGCGACGGAGGTCTGCAACGGCGTGGATGACAACTGCGTGGCGGGTGCTGATGAGGGATGCACGCAATACTATCTAGATTCTGATGGTGATGGGTACGGCGATCCCGGCCAATCTATCACGGACACCAGCCCGCCCCCTGACTATGTGCCAAATTCGGATGACTGTGACGACACCAATGGCAGCATTCATCCCGCAGCCACAGAGGTGCCGTACAACGGCCAAGATGATGACTGCGATGCTGCTACACCCGATGACGATTTGGACGGCGACCTATACCCCATAGCTACCGACTGTAACGATGCTGATAACTCAGTAAACCCGGCCGCCTCAGAGGTCTGTGGTGACACAATAGACAACGACTGCAACACATTGACCGATTGTGATGATCCCAGCTGCACGGGAGACCCCCCACATCCATATTGCTGTACCGACAATGACGGTGACGGCTATTACGTGCAGTGGTGGTGTCCGGGAGATGTTGACTGCGACGAAGCTGACCCGTCTATCAACCCGGGCGTCTCAGAGGTCTGTGATGGTATAGACAATGACTGCAACACTGGGACTCCTGATGGTTCCGATGAACCGTGGCTAAACGACCCATGCGATGGCCCAGACAGCGACCTCTGTATGGAAGGCATATTGAGCTGTTCTGGCGGACTGCAGGTCTGTTCAGACAATACCGGGGATGATGTCGAGATTTGCGACGATGGTTTGGATAATGACTGCGATGGCGATACGGACGGAGCAGACAGTGAGTGCATCCCCTCCTGCATCGATAATGATGGTGATGGCTATGGTGATCCAGGCGATCCTTCGTGCTCTGGTGGACCTGAAACCGACTGTGACGATGGTGAGCCCTCTGTCAACCCGGGCGTCTCAGAGGTCTGTGATGGTATAGACAATGACTGCGATGCTGGGACGCCTGATGGTTCCGATGCGCCGTGGCTAAACGACCCGTGCGATGGCCCGGACAGCGACCTCTGTATGGAAGGCACATTGAGCTGTTCTAGCGGACTGCAGGTGTGTTCAGACAATACCGGGGATGATATCGAGATTTGCGACGATGGTTTAGATAATGACTGCGACGGGCTAAGCGATTGCGATGATCCCAACTGCACTGGATTCCCCCCTTGCTGCACTCCTGCAGTGAAGCCAGTTGACGGGCTAGGGGGTGGGAAGGATACATACCTCCCCGACGATACTGTTTATGTGGGTGGCAGCTGCATCCCCGCGAGCACTAACGTTGATATCTATATCGTTGAAAACTTGACTTGGACCAACGGCATGAGCATTCCATCTGACGTTTCGAGCGACGGGATGAACACCGTCGCCGCCGACGGCGATGGGAACCTTGGACCTGCCATCGTGTGGCCGGCGCCCCTCACGGGTGGGGAGTATGACATTGTTTTAGATGCCAATCAAAACGGGACCTATGATGCAGGCATCGATGCCGTTGAAGACCCAAATCATCCAGGGTTCATTGTCTGTACCGACAATGATGGTGATGGCTATTATGTTGGGGGTGGGGCGTGCGGAGCCGTTGACTGCGACGACACGGATGACGACATTCACCCTGGGGCTACAGAACAATGTAACAGTGTGGATGACGACTGCGATACGCAGATTGACGAAGGATGCGTGACCTATTTTGAGGACGCCGATGGTGACGGCTATGGTAATCCTGCTGTCTCCGTTACATCTCTTGCTCCCCCACCGGGTTATGTAGCCAATGCAGCGGACTGTGATGACAACCGTGCCCATATTCATCCCGGCGCTGCCGAAAGGTGCAACAATCTCAGGGATGATGATTGCGATGGTACCGTGAATGAGGGGTGTATATCAGGTACGGGTGGTTCCTGCTTTGGTGTTGGCGGGTTTGCTTTGCCGGTTAACAAGATTGCCTTGGTGGCGCCGTGGGTGGCCTTGATCATGTCCATGATAGGGCTTCTCATGTGTTTGGTGAGATGGAGAAAAAGACGTAGCCCAGGGGGAGGATAATCGGGATAATTTAGGATGCGTAGATATGGACCTTACAGATGCACCAGCACTGCCATTGGGGTTGTGTGTCTTCTGGCATGCCTTTTTTTGCCTCCACCAGGGCGAACCTTTCAAGTGTGGGCCAGTCAAATTCCCCTCGTCAAGGCAGCTATCGTTGACCACTTGAGCCTGTCATGGCCCAACCCAACATTTGTCAAAGAGTGTAAAGCCTTGCTGGAAGGGGCCGGATACTATGTGGACTACTACGAAGGTGAACGCGTCACTGTGGATTTCTACAGAAATCTTCCCGCTCATGGATACAAGTTCATCGTCTTTAGGGTCCACTCGGCATACATTCAGAAATACCTTTCCTTGGCCATGTTCACCGCTGAACCTTACAGCAAACATAGATACGTTTATGAGCAGCTCCGTAATCGGGTGGCGTCCGGGCATTTTGAGCCCTATCGGCAGGGAGATCCCCGTTACCTGGTGATCACGGACAAATTCGTCCGTTTCAGCATGAAGGGGTCGTTCCAAGACACGGTCATTGTCATGATGGGTTGCACGGGCATCAAGAAATGCATGGCGACAGCGTTTCTGAAAAGGGGGGCCAAGGCATATATAGGTTGGAACGGGCCTATCTCAGCACACCACACAGATCGAACCGCCATACAAGCCCTGAAATACCTGTTGGTTGGAAAGCAAACCATAGCGGCAACAGTGGCACAAACCATGAAAGATGTGGGGCGCGAACCCGAATACAAAAGCACCTTGCTGTATTGGCCAATTCAAGCTGGAGACTACAGAATTCAGCCTTTGAACAGCCTTACGAAGACAGGCCAAGAATCCGGTTAAGGGGTCCTACAACGGCATAGATTGAATGTTTCGAAAGTTTTAAACTGGCTGAATTCATAGCACTTTTGTAACTTGCGTGCTGGCTCAGAAATGGATGTAAAAACGAATTCATTGACATCAAAGGGGGTGGTTGTTAGTATAGTGACGTTCGTTTCCTCACAGGGATTTGATTCTGCAACTGGACATGAACGAATGAACTTCGAATTCCTTGAAAGCAGTTGAAAGGATAAAGGTTTCTAATCTTGTTCGTTTATCTTCTTAAAAGTCATTAAGGGAGGGTGGGCCAATGCAAACGAAAAGGGGTATATGGTTACTTTCAGCATTTTTTGTACTTGCATTCTCAGTTGGTATGGTTGGTTCTCATGTCTATGGGGAGACAGTGAACCCACATCCCCGGGAAATAACAATCCCCCCGGCGGACAAGTATTGGTGCGATGACTGCCATCTCTTCGAAGATGGCCTAGGCGATCCCATAACTGATCCAACTAACAGAAGATGGGTCAGGACTTCAATCACCTTGAAACACAGAACTGGCACTGTAACCATTGATTATCCTGATGGAAGCACCAACCAAGTCAACGGCTACCCGAATTACGACGGACCCTGCGAGTCTTGTCACTACGACACCGTGTACCATTGTAATGAGAAGGAGGGTCAAAACTGCGACCATACCCACGGGGTCAGTCCCGATGAACAGTGTGTTGACTGCCATCAGCATTTCCAAGAGTTCATGTTTGGCGGGGCCCTCATAGGCCGTCAGTCCCATTATACCCACTTTGCGCAATCCCTTCTTGACGCGTTCGGATACGATGTCGATGAGGATGCCAAGGGCCCACGGCTTCCCTCTTGTTTTTGGGGGGCCGGGCTCGAAGGGTGCCATACTTCCGAGTCGGAGCCTTTCTACAAGTTCGGTCCTAGTCCTGGGCAGCCTATTGAGACCACAGATGTCTGTGATACGTGCCACAGCCCGGGTGGGGCATTTAATGGCACAGCTGAGGGCAAGGCCAAGTGGGAAGCCGGTGTTTATAAAGAAAATGAGTATGAACTCGATGAGGATAACGAAAACTGGTGCGCTGGCTGCCATGACAGGCAACTGACTATAGCCAATAGCAAATCCGAAATCGATGGGGTGGCCGCCCCCAGTGTGGTGGGTGATAACACGACATACGGTTTCTATTATAGCGGCCACGGAAAACATAACGTGACATGCATGGACAGATATTGCCATGAGGTGTCTTTGACACTCCGGCACATTGATGGCGAGCCAAGGACTTACTCGGCTGCAACCCGCAATTGGAAGGATGGCTACCGTCTGGCGGAAGACATGGCCATGCCGCGGGATGGTGGTGAGGTGAATCCAGAAGCTTTCGGTCTCTGCACCGCCTGCCACCGTTATACAGATGTAACTGGTGACTACACCACCGGTTTCAGGGAGGACGAGGAAGAACCTTATCCGCCTCGCAATATGCACAAGAAACATCTTGAAGAATTCCGATTTTATATTGTTTCAGACTCTGACTTTAGCGCAGACCCAGACGGCGATGACTGCAGTTCGGGCCTTTGCTTAGATTCTGCCCCCACGTGTACCAACTGTCACAACATCCACGGATCGAAAAGACCTTCTATGATGCGCGGCGGAGAACTCATCAGTACCCCGGGTACGGAGAACAAAACGCCCGCTTTGGATTTTCGCTGGCTTAAGGAAGATTTGACACTAACAACAGTACGTGAAAGAAGTGCTTATGGGCGTATGAGAGTCTCTCCGACCAGACCGGATGCTTCAATAAACTATGTCTGCACTGGTTGCCACGGAGGGGTTTACCCGCCAACGTATCAAACCTCCTATTTTCGCGAAATGGGAGTACAGATTAGAGATATATGGACCACAGACCTAAGCAACAATTATAAGACGGTATTTTCTCCCAACGATCCTATCCGCTATCATCTGAGTTTTAAGCTCGGTGGATTAATGGTATCGTACCAGGTTGCGGTGGGGCAGTCCGGGGCAGGAAACACCCCGTCGATGCCCGGGGATGATTGGGTGACCCCTCTGAGCGCGACAGGTCCCCGTATTCCGGGCACCTATGAAATTGCCTGGGATGAGACCATTCCTGGCCCTGGCGTGATCACGGCCGCTCAATCGGCTGCCTTCCGTATTCGCATGGGGCTCTTTGATTCTCCTGGGGGGACCTTGCTCAATACGGATGAGATGACGAAGTTTTTTAGTATCGTACCGTAGGGTTTGGCATCGGCTGGACACAAGTTGAGATAAAGTGTGAGGGGCAGGGTTTCCTTAAATCGAATGCTGCCCGATGATCAGGTTAAAGGCGGAGTCGTCACGGCTCCGCCTTTTTCTGTTTCGGGGGGATCACAAATGCAGGCGTTTTGACGCAGAGATCGGGGAAAGGGGCCGTTCCTGGATGGAGAGTCGTCTAGGCCCTTCTCATGTGCGCCATTTTCTGAAAGAGGGCCATCATGACCTCCCGATATTTCCTGAAGACCATCCTGCTGATCTCAAGCAAGCTCCTTTTGTCTGATTTATCTGGGTCTGTGTGAACCCCTGTTTCATCTGTCCGGATCTTCGCCAAGGCCAGGCGAGCGTTGTAACTCAAGAGCTTGTCCTCACTGGCCGCGAACCGGTTTAAGGCTGGAATAGCCTCTTCGTCCCTGATCTCGCCGAGAGCCCATATGATCGGATACTTATCTGTCTCCTCATTCAGCATTTTCACCAATACTGTGGATGCCTCTTTGTTCTTTGTTTTTGCCAGGGTCTCTATAGCTCTAACCCGAACCTGAGGGTCTTTGTGTTTCAGCTTTTCAATCAACGGAGTAACAGGTACCTGTGTCTTTCTACCCAACTCCCCCAAGGCGGTGAGTATGCTCAACTGGACATCTTTGGACTGTTTTCCGTCTTGCAATAACTCCACCATGATGTTAACGGCCCTCTCTTCATTCGTCTTGCTTACAAGGCCATCCATCAGACTCAGCGGAAAGCTCGGCCCCCTTGCAATCCTCTCAATGGCTTCCTTCATCACAACGGCATTAGCACTGTGCAAGTCAGTCAAATCTTGTTCCGTTACGGTGGAGCAACCCCAGACCCATATGATAAACATCCCTGCGAACAAGGCTCGTGCCCATGGCAATTTCATGGCACCTCCCCGTCCCCTCTTAATAACGCCTGTCGTCTCCAGATAATACCCGGAGTATGTCATACGCTTCATACAAGACCTGTGGTGTAAGGATCTGATTAATACCGCCGCCGCCTTGCATCTAAGACTGGCCCACACTGGGCGCTCTCAGACACAAACCATCTTTTGCTTCTCCTATTAAGGCTTTTCCATAATGGCCATAATAGTACTGGTGATAAGAATATGTTCCCTTCTTCAAAGAAAATCTGTTCAGTACAAATCCCAACGGACAAATTTGGGCTTTTGTCAACAGGTCTACTAGTTCGTACGCGGCCCGGCGTGTCGTCTTTTCACTCTCCAGCACAATAATCAAACCATCAACGTGTCTGGCCAACACTAGCGCATCACTCTTTACGAGCAATGGCGCCGAGTCCAAGACGACCAAATCAAAACGTGCCCTCAGTTCTGATAAGATTTGGCCCATTTTGTCCGACTCCATCATTCCCCCGGGATCGGGGAACGGTGGCCCGCTGGGGATGATGCTCAAACCCTTGACCCCGGTGGCCTGGATGGCTTCATCTACAGATGTCTGCCCCTGGAGGAGATCACCCAGGCCCACGTCGTTGGGAACGTCAAAATAGGTGTGGAGGCTCGCCCGGCGCACATCCATATCAATGATCGCCACTTTCTTCCCCTCGCGTGCAACACAGATCCCAAGGTTGGCTGCCGTGGTTGATTTTCCTTCTCCTGGGCCGGGTGACGTAATCAGAAAGCTTCTCAGGCCCCTTTCTCTCACATGATCGATAACCTCGATGTGGGTTCGGATTCTGCGATAGGATTCATAAAGAGGATCGTTAGGGTCCCTGGCTGAAATCAAGGGGGCCTCTTCTCCTTGGAATCTGGGAATCGCGCCCATGAAGGCAATGGGCCTGAGTTCCCTTACATCCTCAGCTGTCCTGATCGAGTCGTCACGATATTCCATGACAAAAACAAGGCCTAACCCAAAGACGAGACCCATTAAGACACCCAGAGCACTATTTAGGGCTTTGTTCGGGCGCACTGGAGAAATGGGCTTTGTTGCGGGTTCAATGATCCTAATCTTGGACAAGACGGTGGCTTCTGCCATACCGGTCTGACTCAGAGTATCCAGAAGGGAAATGTAAGTCTGCTGAGCAATATTAATCTCCATGTCAAGGTTCGCCCGTTCAAATGCCTTGTCGGGGAGCACTCCCATATTGACAAAGGACTTATCAATCTCTTCGTTGACCCCTTTCAAGTGAGCCTGCAATGCGGCGATCTCTCTTTCGAGGGTGGTCAACTCCGGTGCTGAGGAGCGATATATCTGTATTTCCCTCATCAATTCGGCTTCGGCCATGTTAATCTGCTCCCGTAGGGCCAGAACCTGGGGATGCCTTTCTGTTACATCCGCGGTTGCCTGTGTAAGCTGCAGTTTGAGTTCTGTGAGCCTCTTTTTTAGGATCTCAATCTGTGGATTGTCCTTCAAAGTCGAAGCTGAGAGGAACTCAGGGCTTTCTTTCCTGAGCTGCTCTTTCAACCGGCTCATCTTTGCGCGCACCTCTGCCAAGGCTATAATATCTTCTTCCTTTTTCCTCAGCAGTGCGGCCATCCTTTCAACGGCCAGTTTCGTCTCTGCTTCTAGGTCAATGCTCTTTTCTTGCTTCTTGAATTCCTTGACATTGCGAAGGGCTGCCTTGTAACGCTCGTTTGCCTTGGCCGTCTCATCTTCGAGAAAGTTCCTGACACGGCCGTATTCAGCGCGTAGCTGAACCTGATTTTGATCCACAACGATATCGGCCAGTGTATTGGCCATCATCATTGCTTCTTCCGCGTCCCCAGAGGTTGCCTTAATCTCAAGGATATCCGTTTCTTGGTGCTGGGTGACGCTGAGACTTGGCTGGGCGAAAAACCATTGTCCCATTGCATCGCCCTGAGTCAAGTCATCCGCCTTGACTAGATGTCCTTTTTTGTCTCGCAATTGGAGCCTGGAGATCATCTTGTTGATATAGAGTCTAGAAGCGGCGAGGACTCTATTCACGTCCACATCAGGCCTGGCAAGGATCATAGGAGAGAGCTGGGACAATGCGATACTATCTAGGTCAAGAATTCCTTGTTTGGCTTTCATAACCAGTATCTTGGAGGAGGCTTGGTAAGAAGGGGTCATCAAATAACTCCCCACCAAGGTGACAAGGGTCACTGTGCTCAAGGCTTGAAGGATAACCCACTTCCTTCTCCGAATAATGTTCCCTACCATTGGCAAAGTCATCGATTCATTTCTTCTCGATTCATGTCTCGACAAGAATCCGAATCACCCCATGTCCTATTATATCCTGGCTGCCACATTAGAGTTCATACCAGCCAATTGCCGCAAAATTGCCTGAAATCCTTATTCTGTGACGATGATGCGTGACTCAACTTCTTGCCCTTCTAGAACGTCGATGGCTGCATCCTGGAGAATGATGCCGCGCGCCAATTGGAGAAACGGTTGCAGAATGTGAGAAATACGAAGGGCAATCCGCTCTGCGTCGGCGAAACCACTGCTGGGCACATAGATGATGTCGCCACGCTCCAAAGGAATGTTCCTGGCAAGATCCATATGCCCGGCATCGATCTTCATGATGTCGGGTTCACTCAGACTCCCCCGCATGACCAAAATAGACTTCTTGTTGGCATCGTGAGTGAACCCGCCTGCCTCAGCAATAGCCTCAAACAGGGTCATCCTGTCGCTTGTGGGAATGGCCGACTGTTTGTTCACCTCCCCTAGAACAAAAACCTTTTGGTCTTTATTATCGGGAACATAGATAACGTCGCCGACCATGAGGGGGATGTTCTCTTCAGTGTTCCCTTTTTCGATCAACTCGAAAAAGTTCACCACTAAAATCTTGCCCTCTCGGACCACGTATGCCCCGCTCAGGTGTGCATCAGGGGTTACTCCGCCTGCTGCAGAGATGCCCTCCAAAAGCGTCAACTCGCTTCTCATTGGGTACACACCGGGGTTCTTCACCTGTCCCAGAATGAAGACCTTGCGGCTGCGGGGTTCAGTAACCCGGACAACCACCTCAGGCTTCCTGAGGAACTCGAGGAGTTGTTCCCGGATTTCGTCCCTGAGCTCGAATGGGGTCAATCCAGCTGCCTGAATGTCGCCGATGAGGTAATACGAAATCTTCCCAGTGGGACCGATGGTTGTTTCCATACTAAGTTCGTCATGACAAAATACGGTGATCTGCACCGTGTCTTCCGGCCCTAGCAAGTATTCCGAGGGCATGCCTTTCTTCAGTGTCTTTGCCATGGACAGGTTTTGTCGGCCCATGGTAACTGACCCCTCTACGGGTGCCCCAGAAGGAGATGCCGTTCGTTCCGTGGCAGTGCGGTTAGAAAACCGGACGCATCCAGACGGGAGCAAAGAAAAAACAAAACAAAGGGCAACCAACAACGTAAGTAAGGCGAACCTGCACCTAGGCATTCCAGCCCCTCCAAGCCTTTGTCATGTGAAAAGGGGCAAAGGCCCCGCGAACGATTGCTGTTTTCACTTTTCACCTTGAGGCAACCGCTCTTTACGATTAACGATAGGTGCCTGACGGGTGCTTCTAAACACGAGTAGACGGGCAAGGTTACCCCAAAGCTATCGTGAAGTTGATAGCACTTTTCGTGCCATATTTCCATCCTGTCCACATAATTGACCCGAAGACTCAAAACGGTGGTTACGAGGCGTTTCTTGTAGCCGAACATTCCATTTTTTCTCTAAAAACCTGTATTCCTGCCAAATCTTTGACATTGAGGGCCCAGCAGTAAGCTTTAGGGGATCTTCTAGCCTAGGCTAGGCGAACTTGCCATTTTTACCTTTCTTCACCAACCCCCCGTCCAAGTTCCAGCGGGATGAAGATGCACTCGCTTTTTCGGTTCAGCTAAAGCAAAGCTTTGGGACTGGGAAAAAGGGAGAGTTGACGCTGAAAGTCTCCTTAAACCAGGACAGGGAGGGACAGGCGGGCGTCAATACTACGATGAAAGCTCGGCGGCGTCAGTTGTCTGTCCTTAAGAATAGGTAAGACACAGTGCAGGATGAACTCAGATGGCCGAGAACAGACGAAAAATCCTTCTGTCTCGTGATTTTCAAACAGGCTACTCACATGAGCTGCCCTCTAACTGGCCGTACTGAGAGAGGGCAACAGCCCCCCATATCCTCTAGAGATCCTTCACCTTTTCTAATACTAAATCAACTGCATGATTCAACGTTTTTATTGAAGAAAGTTCATCTGTGTTCACTGATATCCCGAATTCATCCTCCACCATACCAACAAATTCGACGGCTCCCATGGAATCAAGGCCAACATCACTTGCTAAATCATCTTCTGGCTTCACCTCTCCGACCCTTCCCATCATAGCCTCTTTTAGAAAATCTGACATTTGCTGCAGCAAATCCTCTCTCTTCATTAAGACCTCCAACCCGTTTGTATTGTCTGTTTTTGCTAAGATTGCCTGACTGCCGGAAATGAATAGAAACTTCTTCTAACTTAACAAATAAATATATGCACTCTTCTCCGTCAGTCAATATCATTCACAGCATAATCAACGATTATTTTTGTCAGTCTGAGACGCTTGACGTATTGACAGACACTTAGACCTATACTCGACCAACGATCATGCAAGCATTTGTACCACCAAAGCCAAAGCTATTTGTCAACACTCTATGCAAAGTGGCTCCTCGGTTCCTTGTGATAACATTAAGCTCTGGAAGAGCCGGATCAAGTTCTTCTATATTTACCGATGCTGTGATAAATTCATGTTCCATCATCAAGAGACAATAAATTAACTCCTGTACGCCGCAGGCTCCTATACCATGGCCTGTAAGTGATTTTGTAGATGAAATGGGGACCTTGTAGTCACCAAAAATCTGATGTATGGCCATGGCTTCAGCAATGTCACCTGCTGGCGTGGATGTTCCATGTGTATTGACATAATCTATTTCGTTAACCGGGCAATTCGCCATCACAAGAGCTTCGCTCATACAACGGCAGGCTCCCTCACCTTCACCGTGGGGTTGAATGATATCATGACCATCTGAGCTTGCACCATAACCCAAGACTTTAGCGTATATCTTTGCATCTCTCCTTTGCGCATGCACAAGCTCTTCAAGGATTACAATTCCCCCGCCCCCGCTCATCACAAATCCATCTCTCCTCTTATCATAAGGACGCGAGGCTCTTTCAGGAAATTTATTGAATGATGTGGAAATCGCTGACCTCATGCCGTCAAAAAGTGAAGTGAAAATTAGGGACAGCTCCTCTGTACCCCCCGCTAATACGATGTCAGAAATCCCTTTTTCGATCAATTCACAGCCATGCCCAATATTGTGCAATGAAGTCGCACACGCAGAGCTTATGGAGTAGCTTCTACCTTTTATCCCATAGAAGTTGACCAGGTTCGCCGGGCAGCTATTTGCCATGCATCTGGTCACTCCGTAGGGAGTAATTCTACCCTTACCAAAAAGAAGCTTTGAGCCCGCTTGAAATATTGGATCTGAATTGGAAAAACCACTTCCGACAATGCAGCTGACTCTATCTGAAGAAAGATCTTCTGGATTTAATCCGCTATTTCTGACTGCCTCCATGGCTGACAGAATAGCATAAATAGCTGATAAATCCATATAACGAGACTTCGAGCCAATCTCTTGCCTGATCTCTTGTATGTTCAAGTTCTTGATGGTACCCGCAACTTGACTTTTGAGCCCCGCCTCAGCCCATTCTGGAACAGCAACGACGCCAGATTTGTTTCTCTGGAGGGAGTGCAACACCTCATCACAATTATTGCCAATACTTGATATAATCCCGCAACCTGTCAAAACAACTTCTCTCTTCATCATAATAACAAGCGCCTTCACTGCTTTGTAAATTTATGGCTTTACTCAAGGCCTCCCACATTGACAAATATCCACAGCTTGCTAAAGGGAATCTTCCAACGCTTAGTGTTCATCTCCTGAGCTGTGAGGCCACGACTCTTCAATGGACACGGCCTTTATACCGCAAAGATCTTCACAAAGAAGTGGCAATCTTACTCTCAAATAATTGTAAGGCGAGGGCAACCACCTCGTCCATGTTATAATATTTATAATCGGCCAGACGCCCCAGAAAGTAGACCTCTTTCAGTTTACAAGCTTCTTTCCTATACTTTTCGTAGAGGAGGCGGTTCTCTTTGTTGGGAATAGGATAATACGGGTCACCCCTTGCTGAGGGATACTCTCTCGCTATGGTCGTCTTTTCATGCCTTTGTCCGGTCGCATGCTTAATTTCTACAATCCTTGTAAAATCATACTCGTTCGGATAGTTGATTTGTGATGCCGTCTGATACCACTCCCGATCAAATGTCTCGAATTCGAACCTCAGGGACCGATAGGGAAGAGGCCCGAATTTGTATTCAAAGAATTCATCAATCGGACCTGTGTAAATCATCCTATTGAACGGCACAAAGTCGACAATTTCTTTGTAATCAGTTTTAAGCATCACGTGGACATTGGGATGAGATATCATTTTTCTGAACATCTCCGCATAACCATGTTTTGGCATAGCTTGATACCTATCATCAAAATAACGTCCGTCACGATTGGTTCTGACAGGAATCCTACCACAAACGGATGCATCCAGTTCCGAAGGATCCAATCCCCACTGTTTTCTTGTGTAGTTTTTAAAAAACTTCTCGTAAAGTTCAACGCCAACTTGGGATACGATAATGTCTTCGGATGATCTGATCTCATGCCGATATTCCCGAATCTTCCCAAAAAACTCTTCGAGTTCAAAGCTAGACAAGTTTACTCCGTAGAAATTATTTACAGTATCCAGATTAATTGGAAGAGGCAGGAACTGCCCACTTACGAACGCAAGGATTTTATACTGCACGTAATGCCAGCTGGTGAATTGGGAAAGATAATCAAAAACTGCCTTGCTGTTGGTTCGGAAATAGTGAGGACCATATTTGTGAACCAACACCCCGTCTTCATTATAGTAATCGTAACAATTACCACCGATGTGATCTCTCTTTTCTACTAGCATGACCTTCTGGCCCAGCTGTCTTGACATCCTTTCCGCCAATACACATCCTGCAAATCCAGCACCGACTATCAAAAAATCAAACATCGCTTTACCCACTTCATCTAGCCAAAATTCCTTCAGTTCTAACCCTACAAGTCCCACAGAAAATAACCGACCATCATCACTAAATTTCTCCTCTCATAACCTAGCCTCAACGGCTTTTTGCCCGTGAAATAAGGGCTTCCTGGATATCCACATATTTTGCAGCCATGCTTTTCCAATTATACTCTGTTTGTGCTAATTTCAATGCGTTAGACGCCATCCTTTTCCTTGCATTGCCATTCTCTAGAGTCTTTATCATCGCTTGAGTGATGGTATCAATATCTTTCTCTTCAACCAACAATCCACATTTATTTCGCTTAACCACTTCTCCCAGCCCCCCAATATCAGTTATAATCACCGGCACACCGTTAGCCACAGAGTCAAAGAACTTCCTAGGAGTAATGTTTCGGAACCACTCACTTTTTGGATAAATTAGAATGGAAACGTCTATCCTTTTGTAGATTCTCGACATTTTTTCTGCAGAATAGGGACCGATGTATTCGACGTGATCTTCAACAGGTGCTATAAGAGAACGAAACATCTTTTCGTACTTTTTTACTATGCGCCCACCAATGAGTAATCTAGTATTGGGATAATCTCTCTGGACCCTTTGAAAAGCAATCAATGTCTCTTCAAAGCCAGCATGATCATAAATCGTCCCCAATCTTCCGAACGTGAGAGCCTGTCTATCAAACTTTTCCTCCAAAAGTTCATCTGTCCTGAGATGGGGTAGAGGATAGTTGCCCACTAATTCCACTCGTTTCACCCCGAGCTTCTTATATTTGTTGACCTGATATTCATTGGTGACAGTCACGATGTCAACTCTTCTCGCAAAGAATGTCTCAAACATATCTATCAGTTTCAGGAATGGTCCCCACTTTCTGGGCCAAAGAGCGTAGTAATTAGGTTCGTGGGCATCAAAGACAACTGGGCATGATTTTCTCTGTTTTACTAGCCAGCCCACAAACAAAACATCCAGATTATGACAATGAAGGACGTCAAATGAGTGGCTGAAAACCCATCTAACGGTCTTGAGCCAAAACAAAGCCAAGGGCAACAACTGTAAAAACGGGCCTCTCATCTCACCAGTCTTCACAGGTATTCTTTCTACCTTAACCCCTTCAACGACCTCTCTCGTCCTATGCCTTGCTTCTCGGTCACATGCCAGCACAGTGACATCAAATCCACCTCGAAGAAGGATCTTTGCCTGACCGGAAACACGGGGATATCGGCCTTGATCAGGCAAAAAGGTTTGATAAATCAATTTAACAATCTGACCCTTCATTCCAAATATCCCAGGCCCCTTAAACGCTCTCTGATACACTCCTCCTCATCTGATGAATACGATGATCGGCTAGGCCTCGAAGGTAAGGAGGTTTCCTCCTCAAAAATGGGCTCTCTCGAGATGCCTTCTTCAAACATCTGTTCCAGAACCTTCCCATCCATATCTTTCGGAATTGGCAGACTCATTAAATGCAGAATCGTCGGTGTCAAATCCATGATTGATGGCCCTTCCAACTGAATGCCTTCCTTGATATTGTCTCCATAAGCAAAAAAGATGCCGTAAAACCGATGGTCTCCACTGATCACCCGGTAATCTTCCCCAGGCAAAGGTGGCCCCGAGATCTCTTCACGGATTGTCTTTATCATAATACCATGAATTGGGATATCCTCCCTCCAGCGTACCAGTATATCAGGAGCTTTTTGAATCTTGTCTCCCCAGTATATCTCGGACCTTTCAAACACATTCGCAACAATCTTCTCATTGCTGATCAAATCTCTCAGCTCCAACAAGTTCTCCTTAAGATATTCCACTAACGCTTTGTATTCCTTTCCCGGCCCGACCACACCCTGCCGTTGCCTAGCTTTGACGTTGATCCAGACATTTGGAAACAAACCGTCACTGTATGCCTTCGTGGATGACCAATCCATGCCTCCAAAACAGAGTTTTGAATGAATTCTGTCCCTTAACATTGGAAGACACCTGACTAGTTTTTCTTTCATACTTCGCGAGGTTTTTCTTTCCACCAAACAATATATTCTACTCAATAGTGAGTCCGCATCTTGTTCAATATACCTCAGTAATCCTTTTGACGAAAGCCACTGATTCAATTGATTGTTAGCAGGATGCTTACTGCCAAAACCGTGGTCAGACATCATCAAAAATACATCATTGCCAGATATTGTGTTGAGTATCGTCCCCACGACATCATCTATCTTCTTATAAAAATCCATAATAACGTGGCCATTTTTTGCCGCCAATGAGGCATCGTATTGAGGGTGACTTGAATCCATATATTTCCAAAAGCAGTGCTGGACGGCGTCCAGGCTCCTAAACACCACCATGAAAAAGTCCCAGTCATATTCCCGCATAAGGTGAAGACAAATCCGGACCTTTTGATCTATTTCCTCATTCAGCTTTCCAACGGCTCCGTCTATGTTTCCATTAGCAATGAGGCCCGTCAGCCCAGGCTCTAGGATATATCGTCCAAACATCTTTTCAATGTCTCTAATGAGGCCAGGCGGATACGAGAATTGCCGGCTCTCAGGTCCGGGAGCGTCCAGACCAGTGATGACTAGCCCATTGACTTCTTCGGCTGGATAGGTCATAGGGACATTCATAACTACCACTTTCTTGCCAGCCTCGCTTAAGAGTCGCCACAATGTCACGCCATCTCTGTCACCACCACGCAAAAATCTGGTCTCATAATCTGGTGTGTGCTCATAGAATTCAAATAAACCGTGCTTACCGGGATTCTTTCCAGTCATAAAGGATGTCCAGGCCGCAGCACTTCTCATATTTGGGACAGACGCCAGCCGACCCCATACCCCACGCCGTATCAGCTTCGCAAAGTTAGGCAATTTCCCCTGCTCGGCCCAAGGACAGATTAGGTCCAGCGTGGCACCATCGAGACCTAATACGAATACTCTCATTCGGGATCCTTTCGAGCAAAAAAAAGAAGTTCGTATTCCTTTCTCAACATTTTTTCAGCCACAGAAAAAACTGCCACAATCGCTTTCTCCGCCATAGAGCCTCTTGCCTTTATTCTTGGAATAAACTTCTTTTTGAACTCAAGAATGGTAAATCCTGCCTCATGAAGCGCTCGACTCAGGTTGGCAGCACCAAAATAGTAGAGATGATACTTATGGTAGAGTTTTCTCACTGGGTAGTGACATTGCCCCGCTGTCACCCTAAACAATACGTCCGCAGCAGCTCTCAAGAGGCCATCGGCATTCGGTGTATCCAGGAGTAAAACCCCCCCGGTTTTTAACACACGCTTAATTTCCCTTAATTCCGCAAAAGGATCGGCCATATGTTCAAAGGTATCCCAAAGCGTTACAACGTCGAACGTATTCGAAGGGAAATTACTTTTTCTTAGCCCCCCCCGATGGACCTCGAGATTAAATCTCTTTCTGGCATATTCGGCTGCAAAAGGAGAAACCTCCACACCCGTTACCTCCCACCCATATTCTCTTGCCATATTCAGAAAGATGCCGATTCCACAACCAATATCTAACAGCTTTCCTGGCTTGTGGAAAAAACGACCGAGGGTTTTCAGCCCACCCAAAAAATCATCAAGATTTTCGTTCCATCGCCCGCTCTGAGGAGCTGCAATTACATTGCCGAAGTAGTATTCTTTTCTCTCCTGGTAATAGCCAGCGTCATACACATCAGCAATTTCCTCCTGCGGCCATAGGTTATTCAAAAACACCAAACCACAACTTTTGCACGTCATGACCTGAAACTGGTCCAAGTTGAACTTTACTACAATCTTGGTTGAATGGCAGAGTTTACACTTCACTTCAGCACTCCATAGTAATCTTTGGACAAATATAGCAAAATACTCTTCATATGGTCTGCAATTCTGGAATGAAATATACCTTTACGTTCCCGCTCCAGAAAATGAACGATGACAGCCTCGGGAATGTACATCACGCTGTATCCAGACTTCTTGGCCCGAAAACAAAAGTCTACGTCTTCATAAAGATAAAAAAAGCTCTCGTCGAAGCAACCGATTTCGGGCAAAACACCCTTTCTCACTATCAAAGCAGCTCCATACATCCAATCAACCTCCCTCAGCTCATGATGATCCCAGTCCTCCATGGTGTATCCTTTAACAAAGCGACTGTTGGGAAAATAGTCTCTCAAAAAGGTGCCCTCAATGACAATATTGAGTGGCGACGGGTAAGGACGACAGGATAGTTGGAGCCGTCCGTCTCGATAAATAAGTTTGGGCCCCCCTATAGCTACTTCGCGATGTTGGTCCATAGTCTTCACCAACACGTCCAATGATTTAGGCAAAACCAGGGTATCTACGTCAAGGAGTACAATATACCTGCCGGCACCTTCCCTCAAGACACGGTTTCTGGCAGGAGCCACCCCTTCATTACGAGTGTTTTCAAAAACTCTGACATGCGGGTACGCTTCTCTTACCATCTCCAAACTCCCATCGCCCGAGCAATTATCTACCACAATTGTCTCATAAACGTAGTTCCACTCATTATTGACAATTGAATCCAGGCATCCCCTGAGAAGCTCCTTAGACTTCCAAGTGACTATTCCTATGCTGGCGTCAACATTTTTTATCTTTTTCCAATTTCCGCCGATTCGCTTATCTTTGGCCCTACGCACTCTCACTTCGCTGTCCTTTTGCCCAAACCCTTTTTTGGGCGACTGGAGAGAAGACGACCTGTTCATTATTTATCCTTCTATATGCTCTGTATTGCCTGAGACTCAGTGGATCCCTTTCGCACACAATGACCCAGGGCAGGCTCAAAGCGCCGGCTAATGTCCCCTTTAAGAAAGCCCTGAGATTAGTCCCGGAAGGCGTCGCTCTCCATAAGCCAGATATAATCACATATGTACTCTCGACTAAGCAATAAATAAGTGGGAGATTTCTCCAAACCCGGAAATGTCTGTTCCTGAAGTGATAGAAAAAAAACCGGGGATTGTTCTTCCGTAGCTTGGGCAAGTTGCAATGTAGCAGGACGGCATTGTCACATTGAAAAATCTTGTACCCTCTCTTCATTAGCCGGTAGCTGAGGTCCACTTCTTCGCAGCAATAGAAGAAATGTTCAGGAAACATTCCCGCCTCTACCAACCGATCCTTTCTCATTAAGCAAACTCCCCCCGCAAATTTGAGCGCATGTTTAAAAGAAAAAGCCGCGGGTCTAACGTCCGAAAAATCTGGAGGAAATGGGATCTCGTCACCGACATCAAAGACTTTACCTCCTACGGCAGCAAGGTCGTTAAACTGTCTAAAAGCTCTTTTCAATTGCCCGATTGAAAAGAAGTCAAAGTATCCGTCATCATCCAAAAATAATAGCAGATTATGCCTAGCTTCCAAAGCCCCTACATTTCTTGCGACGGGAACCCCCAAATTGTTGGAGAGCCTGACCACTTTAATCGAAGAAAACTTGTTCTCCACAAGCTCTGAAGTCCCATCAGTCGAGCCGTTATCGACCAAGATGAGCTCCTGATAGGCATCGTTGTGTTCAAGTGTATAGGCCAGCATTTTGTCGAGCATTGGCCATCTGTTCCAGGTGATTACAATCACGGAAATGTTGTCTTGAACCATTGAACCTACCTTCCTACGTTGACCTATTTAAGAGCCTGCTCGCAACTACTTTTAATCTAAAGTAAGGTTCGTACTTACCGACCAAAGCGGCCCGGAAACTCAATATATTCCTTAGTCGATCTCCAGCCAGGCGGTTCAGTCTGAACAAGTCCCCTTGCTGTTTCACTCCGAACTTCGCCGTCACAGCCCCTCGAAAACCCATAGACTTGAGCAGTGAAACTACCCTTTCGTCGAATTTGCCATAGGGATAGCAAAAAACATCTGCCTGCTTACCTATTCTTTTCTCTATCTCGGCTTTGCTCTGCACTATCTCACTCTCTATATCCTTTAAGGCCAGTGGGAGAAGACATGCATGCGTGGACCCATGTGGTTGAAAATCAATATCCTGTTGACTCATTTCTTCGATCTCTCGCCATGACAAAAGAGAAAAATCCGGGACATCTTGTTTCTTTTTCCAGGTGGCTTTCTTCCCGACGAACTCCGTAGGAATGAATATCGTAGCGGTAAAACCGAAGGCCTTCAAAACTGGCAAAGCAATCTCGTAATTATTCTTATAACCGTCGTCGAATGTTATCACAAAGGTCCTTCCTGGAAAGCTCTTGCCCAGCATGGCTTGATGAACAAATTCAGACAAACGGATCGTTCTATAGCCGCAGTCTCTCATGTAGCGCATTTGCCTCTTAAATAGTGAAGGCGTAAGTGAGACAGAGGATCCACTGCTGTCTATCGAATGGTAACTCAATATTGGAATCTCTTTCGTTGTGCCGACTTGTCGTAAACTGGTCATTCCAAATACCCCAGTTGGCGCAGTCTTTGGGCCACCTCTTCAGTCTCTTCTTTGTCAAGAAGGCGGCGGTCAGCTTCTTCTGCTTCTTGTCTGGCAACTGTTTCATACGTGGGCGGCCTCTCAGCCAAATAGTCAGGTTCAAAACATTGCTCTAACAACGCCCCATCCATGTTCCGCAAAATGGGAAGTCCAAAGGTATACAAAATCGTGGGCGCGACATCTATTATTCGAGCACCATTAGCTGGAAAGTTCCTTTTCATGCCTTGGCCTTTGGCCAGGAACACTCCATTGAGCCGATGCGTACCACTCAGACTCGCCTTTACAAAAGTTTTCTTTACGTTGAGGTGGTTGACTTGGATATGATTGAAATTGTCCAGACAAAAGAAAATGTCTGGGGCTCTCTCGCTGAATGGTCCACAATAAATCTCCTCCCGTTTCACCGCAAAACTGACCAATTTTTCCCCTGTTTGAGGGTCCTCGACATCATGGAGACACTCAATAAGACCATCCCTCAACTTTTCATATTGCCTTCCAGGATCTACAATCCCCTGTGGCTCTCTTCCTTTCAAATTGACATAGATGCCATAGCTTCCTCCATAAGCGGTGGTTGCTGACCAGTCAACCAATGCTGTAGCCTTCTTTTGCGGCAAAGGAATGGGAATGCATTTGTCGTGGATCCGCGGCGGCACATAGGACAAGAAAGATTTTCGACCTAAACGTTTCAGAAACCGCTCAATGGTAATATCAGTGGGCCGGATACGGTAAAACTTGTAAAAGTTCAAGAAATTAATGGGGTTGAGATGTAAGAATCCTTGGTCATACAGCCATTTGTTGGTCACGAAATGGCCTTTTAAGTCACCGAATCCATGATCTGATAAGCAAATCACGGTGGTTTCTTCCTCCAGTGCCCCTAAGACACTGCCTACTAGTAGGTCCGCCTTTTCATATGCCTTCTGCATCAACGGCCGGTTGTGCCAGCAGAGGTGACCAATCCTGTCCAACAGAGTAAAGACCACCACAAAAAAATCCCAAGGATAAGCGTCCATTAAGTAATGGACTACTTTGGCTCGATCTTCCTCAATCTTAAAAAGAATATCTGTCCACTTATCAAGGCGTTCGCCACCAAGGTGACCATGCGAATGGTGATCTGCAGCGTATGCGTGGCCCAACAACTCCTCGATTTCTTGTTTAATCCTTGGGGGATGAAAGAAGTCGGAGGCGTCTCCCGGGGCATCAAAGCCTGGAATCATGACGCCGCTAATCTTGGAAGGTGGGTAGGTCACAGGAACGTTGACCACATGAGTGCTTTTCCCTGTCTCCTTCAAAATATCCCACAATTTGTGCGACTGGATCGAATCAGCCGTTACCAGCCGCTGGCTATCTATGTCCAGCAAACCTGGTTCATGTTCTAAGAAGGCAAAAACACCATGTTTCCCCGGATTATTCCCGGTCATGAAGGAAGCCCAAGCTGGCGCACTGATTGGTGGTAATACAGACCTCAGGGGGCCGGAGACTCCTTGATCCATGAGCTCACGAATGTTTGGCAGTTTCCCTTCCGATACCAAGGCCGTCAGAAGATCAAAATCCGCACCGTCCAGCCCAATAACGAATATCTTCACCTCCTGTCCTCCTGACGACAATTTTCAGCCTCTTTGACGATATTATGCAAACGAATCGGCCTTTTGTTGTTGAGACAATGTTTTAGTTGCGTAAATAGATTTGCTGAAGCCCTCCGCAACAACGGCAATTTTGCTTATCTGTCTTTGGCAGCGGCCCAACGGGTAACTCATTCCTCTTGCAGGGATCGCGCCACTGTACGACGCTGTGACATGTTAATTTACCCTAATAGCGATCCTCCTTTGCCCTTCCCCCGTTTGCATCCGGTTCTCAATGACAAGCGCTGCTAAGGAAAAAGCAAATAAAATCCAATAGTATTCATTCCCCACCGCATTGGAAGTACACGCAAACAGGACATACCCACACAGTGTGGCAAAAAGCGCCAACACCCTGACCTTGAAGGCTTCATTTGGCGTTCTCCTGTAAACCAGGAGAAAATTTCTGCCAGCAAGAACATAGCTGCAGACATACAGTAAGAATGCCAAGAAGCCATTTTCAGCCCACACCTGCAAGAAACTGTTGTGCGTCCACATAGGATCGGGTGGTACCCGTGGATTCAAATACCGATGGTAAGCAAAAGGAAAGTTGCCGGTCCCTACACCAATGAAAGGATGATCTCGGATCATCTCAAAAGCCATTTGTGCCCAACCAACCCGGTATTGAATACTGCTAAGCCCGCTTTCGCCAACGAAGCGCTCCATGGGTAATGGCGTGGCTTCCATCCTGGAAAAAACATAGAATCCACCCAAGATCGCCAAGATCAGCCCTGTCATCAAAAATTTGCGTGGAAATCGGCTAAACAAGAAAAAGACAAGTGTAGCACTAATGACAGATAGAGCGGCACCCCGAGAGCCCGTAGCAAGGATGTTGAAAACGAATAATCCGCATAAAACCATCATGGTGACTTTAGAGATTCTTGACCGACCTGACATTGTCATCATAAGAGCGATCATCGTTGGAAGGACCATCGAAACGCCATGAAAATCAGGATCCCCAGTGAATCCTCTTATCCTTACGCCCTTTTGGTGAATTATGTTAGCCAATTCCTTAGCTTGTCCCACTCCCTCGCCCCAAATGGATATTAGGACACCCTCACCAGTAGCAAACTCATAGATTCCGACAAGGGCAACGCCGACATAGCCGATCAGGGTTGCCAACAATATCCGATGCAGCAAATGTTCGTCCCGAATGATGTTGATCGATACAACAAATAACACCAAAAGGTTGAACCGCTGAAGCAGATAAAAGACGGACGCCACCCTATTCTCAGCATTAGCGAGCGAGAGAACAGAAACCAACACAAAGCCCACAAGAATAAGGGTTAAAGGATTTGAGGCTCCAACCTGAATGCTTCTGTCGGCCTTAAAAATGAGCACCTTGGCAACGAAAGCAAGGATCACTACCAAGAGAAACACCTTTGCAATCGTTAGGGTTCCAAGATAGGCTGTATCGGCAGGAAAGATCTTACCTAGCTTATCAAACGGTAAGACCAGGAAAAACAATATAAAAATTACGTCAGTTCGGTAGAAGGTCAAAAGCAAAAGAAGGGGCAAGCAGAACAAGGCCATTCCAATGACAGGTGAAGAGGCTGTCACAAAGGCCGCCACGGCAATGTAACTCCCAAATAGAGTGAAACCTAAAACGCCCGGGAGTCTCTCTTTGCCTGTGTGGATCATCTCCCGTATGATCACTGTACCCCTCCTACGCTAAACTTCCAAGACTTGAGGGTTGATAGCCATTCTCATTCAGGGGGCTAGCTAGAACTGTCATCCGCCGTGCACTCAGATGGCCAACTAGATCAATCAAATTGCCCGCAAATACCGCGGTCGCGCATCCTCTCTCCACATCTTGTTTGTACCTTCGTGCAATCAATGCATGTCACAATCCGCGGTTGTCAAATACCAATTGTTGAGGTCCTCTGCTAGGGTCAAGGGAAAGCCAGGATTGTGTGCTTTGAAAATCAAGGCACGATCCAAGGGCCGCTCCATAAAACCAAATCTCTTAAGGGCATTTCTTATCACTGGGGGTCCCAGAATCCAGAAAACCACCACATCCACTCCGCGACTTTGAAAATACCCCAGGGAGGCTTTGACAAGGTCCTGCAATACTGCAACATTCTTAGCAATGAGGTCCATAATATAACCTCGACACGGATTTTCACCATCGACTTTGAGGACGATGTAGCCAAAGACTCTTCCCTCCTTTTCCGCCTTCAAAATCTTGTAGTTGATACCAGGTACGGCTGTGAAGCGCCAATTCAAATACTTGCTATCCCGCACAACAGCAATAGGAAAGTGCTCAGCAACCTGCGACCAAAACCTGTCGAAAGAATCATCAAAACGATGGACCTCCCCAACGGAAAAGTGTGATCTGCCGAGACGCCATGGGAGAGAATATATGACCTGTACCCCATGGACTAGCTTAGCGGCCAGTTGGACGAGCCACCTCTTCTTGAGATATGGCTGAACAAAAAACACCTCGTTCAAAACTTTCACATACTTGCGGACCTGGCCTATTTCTCTGTACTTGAAGAGCCTAACGCCGATTCGCTTCAGACTCTTGACAGGTACTCCATAGGAAAAGGCCATGCCATGCTCCCGCTTCAACTGGGCTGTGAACCCGTGCAGAGACAGAAACGTATTACCCCTACGATATTCCTTTACAATGAAGTGATCAACGTCCTGACATCCTACCCACGTCTGTTGGCCGACCTTCAGCCTAAATGGCACAACCCCCCAAGCCCCGATGATTCCCTTTGGGGTATAAGCCACCGCAGTCAGCTGCTTCGCTCCTGGGACCTCTGCATACTTCCAACGCCAGAACTGAGGTTCAAAGCTGAATGAAAGCCGTTGTGCCTGCAAACGGGACAATTGCACCTCGTCTCCGACTTGATAGGGTCGCAAGGAAATCTTCATAAAATCTGTTGTTCAGCTATCCTAGAGGTTTGCTGCCACAAACGCTCTTGGCAACAAGGCAACTCACGCCTCTCGTTGTTTTCTTGGGGAATAGTGTCGAACTAACAAACGCCACATTTCCCCGTATGCCTCTACCCTTAAGAACCTACAAATTCCTACATAAATCAAAACGCCCAAAGCAAATTTCAAGCTTAAGTAACTAAAACGGGCAAACGGGCCATTAAGTGACACATCCGGATCCACAAGAAAAGGAAAGTATGCTAGGAAAAGACCCGTCATAGTAATAGCCGCCAAGCATTTACACAAGCACCCGGAAACCCCTTTCCAAGTCAGTCTCATTACCTTACGGCCCATAAGTATCCACAAGATGAGAGCGTTGATGGTCACCACTATTGAGGTGGCCAGTGCTATACCCCCATGGGAGAAGATCTTCATTAGGAAGAAATCCAAAACAATATTGAGCAAGGCCGTCATCGTGCTGACTTTCAATGGAGTCCACGTGTCCTGGAAGGAAAAGAATACTCCCCTTAAACACGCACTAAAACAGAACCCTATGATGCCAAAACTATAGAACAGTAAAGCATATGCTGTAAACTGCGTCGAGACTGCGTCGAAGCGGCCCCTTTGAAAAAGCAGGACAATAATCTCCTCTCGAAAGAGCACCAAGAAGCCAAGCAAAGGAATGAAGACAGCAACCAACATCCTCATGATATTAGAAATAGTGCGATCGACTATCACAAGGTCCTTATTCACAGCGTATCTAGACAAGCTTGGCATCAAACTCTTTCCAAGAGATACGTTGATGATATTAACCGGTGAGAAGACCATTCGTTCAGCGTAATGTAAAGCCGCGATGTAACCTGTTCCCAGGAAGGAGGCAAAAAACCTGTCCACCACCAGGTTAAGCCTGTGGGAAGCATTTTCAAGAAATCGCGGTCCCATAAGCCGGACCATTTGTCTTACCCCAGGATGCAGAAATTGTATGCGCCATTTGACATGGCGCCTATACCTGCGCGAGCTGAACAATAGCAGGGCAAGCTGAAGAGTCTGAGTCACTAGTAGCCCTAGGGGCAACGCATAGATTCCCACCTTGTGTGTGAAAAACAGAAGACCAATCACCGCCCCGCTGGCGCCCAACACGGAAGTTACGGCTGGCACCGCAAAGTGGTGGTAACAATAGTGGGTGGAACTCAATAAACTGGACAAAACGATCAGGATCAATAGGGGGGCCATTATCCTTGTCAACTCAGCTGTCACCTGCGCCGCCTCTCCAGAAAATCCAGCCGCTATGACCTTAGTGATAAAGGAGGCTGACAGGCAGATTCCAAGAGCTACAAAACCAAAGATGATCAAGAATATCAAGAACAGACTATCTGCAATTGCCCAGGCTTCCGGATCGCCCGCTTCCTCCATGTATTGCACAAAAACTGGAACAAAGGTAAAGAACAGACTCGATTCGATAGACCCGAGAAGAAACAGGCTAATGGACCTGGCCATGAGGTACGCATCGACTTCAATGCTTGTTCCGAACCTCCCTGCTAAGAGTAGTATCTCGAATAACCCCAAAAACCAGACCGAAAAGCGGCAAACGGTAAGAATAAGGGTCCCCTTGAATATTGACTGCGGTCCATAGCCTTTCATTCGTCACATATTGAATCGCCGGATAGCCAAAAGCACTTTGGTTGCGATGACTGCCGTTCACCCTTCTACTCTTAGGCTTTTTATATTCTTGTCATTCCTTTCCCAGTGTCAGCAATGCGCTTCTACAACTATCAAAGTCCCGGCCGACAGCTTTTCATGAAGACCCCCTTACCAAAATGACCTGATGAAAGCTGTATGGCCTGAGGCATGGGCTTTTTTGAGAGATAAAACGATCTAACTCCTCCAAGAGTCTTCCAAAGCTCTTTAGCCTACTTTGAAAAAGGTGTTCCTTTGCCAGACTGAAAAAGAAAAAGGGCGCTGGGTAAACCCTAAATCCTAAACCAAATTCTTTCCTGATGACCTGCAGATCGTACCAACCAAGAATGCGTTCGGTGGGAGTGCCTGTTTTCTTAACGTGAAGCCGCCTGGCGTATCGATGAAGGATCCTAATTATGGGATTCCTATCCGAATTCTCCCAGAAAAGACCAAAGCCTTTCGGCTTTAGTAGGCGGTGAACCTGCCTCATAGCCCCATGGATATCCACATGATGCAAGATGCTAAGTCCAACGATCAGATCAAAAGACGCTCTTGGATAATTAAGGTCTTCAAAAACTGCTACCTCTGCCTTTACGCGATCTTCCACTTGGCTTTTCTCGGCCACCTGCCGGCATATTTCAATGCTCTTGGGCGAGATATCAAAGGCGGTAACCACTGCCCCCCATTTAGCTAACAGAACCGACAACTTGCCCGTTCCACAACCGCAATCCAACACTCTTTTTCCTGCCAAATGATCCAGCCCCCCGATACGTTCTGCCAAGACATCGAAGAAAAACCTATAGTTCCAGGGGATAATCTGCTCAGTAAGGCAGGGATGAGTGACAACTGATCTCAAACCAGCAACAGCACGGGCATCATAAAAGTCTCGCTCTGCGTCATGATCGACATCATAGGTTTTGGGCGCTCGGTTCATAAGCTATCTTTTGAAGGTCCTTGCATCTATCTGCTGGCAATGGGTTCGCTTTTTCGTTTCAAATTCGCCCTTCTTTCTAGTCACCTAGTCTCTTCGACGAACGTAGGTGTGGCATTCAATCTCATCAAGACCTTGCCATTATTCGTGGCCATCACCTCCTGGCGCGGGACAAGTTGACCATAAGAGGTATTAATAGGGGTAATCCGAACCTTGTCAGCCATCGTTGGCAACTCAATGCTCCGATCTCCGCCCTCACACCACAGAATGTAAAAAGGCCTATTCGCTCTCATAAACCGAAAGGCATAGACATCTGATTCATACTGCAACTTTTCGACGGCTTCTTTCGCTCCCTGAACTTTTTCAATAAAAAGCCTGAGGGCATAGTAACTCGGTTTCAAAGATCTTCGGATGTCTCCTGTCTCCAGATAGATATCGCTGTCTATGAGTCCTCCTCGTCGCAGTTGATAGAATGTACTCTTGGGATTGTCAACATAGCCAGTCAGCATAAGCCCCTTGACATTGGAAGCCAGAGCGACGGTACATTTCTTCACTACAGTTTCTGCCTGGAGCCGATACAGTTCTGTGCGTGCCCATCCATATCTGGGATGCTGTTTTCCCTGATCAAGAACTTTATGAATTTCATATGATAGCTGTCTTTCTTGAGCCGCTGAGTCAGATGAGACCCTCTCATGTATCCCAGCCCTTCCCCCCATGATCGAAGACGCGTCTTCAATGAAGATTGGCTTTGAGTAGCCTCGGTTTTTCATGTGTTGTCGAATCCATGCCACAAAAGGAGCTATGCCCCGATAACTCCTGTTGGCATGGATTCCAAAAAGGTCAAATCCATCAGGATGACCCAGGGAATACCTTAAAAAATCAAATACGTTCCGCGACCTTGGGGTCCTGTCCATAAGCCTTGCAATCAATGTAGAGTCGGGCTCCGAATCAAACATGTCTCCCACTGAGGTACCAGCACGGGCGATCATTACACCTGGCCACGCCTTTTTGGCCTCCTCGTAAGCCGAAACCAACAGGCGGGTGTAGTTTTCTGGGGTACCGCCATACTTCTTCCAGTGACTCGGAAATTCTATTTCCCCTTGAAGGCTCACGATCTTCAAAATGGGGTAATCCATTTTGAACGCGTCTTTGAAACCATCGCCATCGTAGCGTTCCACCAGCTCGAAGATAAGTTTTCCCCAGTCTCTCCAATAGGCTTCTTTCGGAGGGCTGCCCGCAGGTCCTGTGAGTTCTCTTTCAGTAATCTCCGTTGCCCAGGAGGAGCGACAGCGTACCACCGCTTGTATCCGGAAACCATGCTGATGGTAAAGTTCAAATTCTCTGTCCAAAGCCTGCCAATGGTAGAAATGTTTGCTGTTGCGCGGTGGATTCGGCTCAATAGTAGCCCAGTCCAGACAGTTTCTTCCCAATATTCCAATCCCCAATTCTCTAAAAACAGGTAGTGTTTTCTCCAAAACATCAGGCCTTGTCCAAGGGATGTTTTCAATGCCCCAAAAGTCTTTGGTAATCACAGCTTGGTTGGACCCTTGGGCTAATGCCTGTCTTGTAAATTCAAAGGGCTTTATGCCAGGCATACCAGTCAAACCTCTAGACCAGAGTCCGAGCCCGGCCAAACAAATTAGACCTATAAGTTTTGGATAGATTTTTGTCACCTTTACGCTCTGTGGCCGTCCCTATGTGAGCTCTTTCTATTCATCCCCCATGGCAAAGCCTCTTACTAAGGGGAGCATGAAATCGTTTACATCGTCACGGCTATTGTGCGAACAGTTACGTACAGGTTGCACAGAGGGCCGTCAGGTGACATCTTTTTGTAGGCAGGTCAAATGTCATCCTGACTGTCACCGGCAGGGGGTTTACAGACGATTATATGGTCCAGGCGACCTTCAAAAAGGCTGATCCCTGAGGTTTGAAGCCCTATTATCGTGGCTCGATGTCTGGCACGGTACATAAGACAGACAGCCCCAGTCGATCTTCAATTTCATTAGCTGACTTAAACGATTCATCCCAGTAGTCAACGAAGAAAACGGCTACGATGCTTATCAAAAGGCCGCCCATAAATCCTAATGGAATCAGCAATAACCAGTTGGGCCAGTCCGGACGAGCATCCTCGGGAATAGAAGCTTTGTCTATAATTTTCAGATCGTATCCGCTGAGTTGAAAGGCTTTTTGAACCTCCAGTTGGGAAAACTTGTCTGAGAGGTTTGTGTAAAGTTTTTCGTTTGTTTCCCTCCGCCTCGTGAGCCTCTCCAGCTCTGCCTCCATCAAGGAGAGAGAAAAGACCTCCGCTCTTAATGCATCCATCTCCTTTTCCAGTACGTCTTGCTTGGCCGCCAATGCGGCAACATTCGCTGTAAGCTCAGCGTACTCTTTTGCCAGGTCGGGGTGAATAGATTGAAGAATGGCGCTATCATTTAGCACAACAGCCTTCAACTCCTTCTCAATCTTGCCCTTGGTTTCTAAGGCCTGGGCCCTCAATGTCTTCACATTCTCACTAGATTCAGTAAATCTTTCTAGCGTACCCGCTAATTCAATTTCATCACCATGCAGCGCATTTAAAAGCTCTTTCATGACCGGGTTATTGGCAAATATCGGTGCCTCTAATAACAGCTGTTTTTGAGCTGAAATTGTCTTGCGTATTTCGTCCATTTTGCCCTTTCCCTCGGAAAAGTCTACTTTCACATTGATATATTGGCTTTCCAGCACAAATATTTCATCAAGTTTTGCCTTCTTCTGTTCCTCAAGACCGATAATGTCGTTGCTTTTCTTAAATTCAAGAAGGGCAGCTTCGGAGTCCATTAAAGCTGTCTCAGCGGCTTTGAGCTGCTCCCTCGTAAAATCATATGCCTCTGTTGCATCGAGTTGCTCCAGTTCGGTAGACTTCTCTTTGAGTAGTTGTGCCATGTAATTGGCTATATCAGAGGAAAGTTTGGGCGTTTCTTCCCAAATACTCAAGTTGATGACATTAGTGGCTTGTTCCAGTTGTATATCTTGGGCTTCGTCCATGAAATGTTCAACAGCATCCACAAAATCGTTCTCGGACTGCTGTTCTACTCCGACGAGGTCTAGGACGAGAGTAATTGGATAAGTAACAGTTTTCACTAATGATCGTCGAATGACGTCACTGATTTCTTCAGGCTCCTCTCGCTTCTTCCGGTTTCGCTCATCCAACCCGAATCTTTCAACGACCTGCTGGGCCACCTGCCGGCCGGTCAATATTTGAATCAAATTCCTTGCGGGGCTGACTGTCGGTGCTTCCTGGCCAGGAGTTGCCAAATCCTTGAATAGAATCAGCTGCTGTTGAGGATTTGACCGAATCAGGATTTTCGCGGTCGCTTTGTAGGTAGGGGTCGTCAAAAAAGTAAAGAACATGGTTAGCAGAAAGGCAATGGCGCAGAGAAAGGCCAATGCAAACCACCTCTTAAACACTGCATAGAGGACATCATATAAGATTCGGCTCCGTTCCGATCTCTGGTCCATGGTTCCGAGCCTTTCTACCTCAGCAATTTCCGGAAGATGAACTGTGGTATACGAAATCTGCGTCTGTTCAGAATGACCCCTAGAGTGGAGATGTTTTTGTCTTCCAACATTTGCTTGGCCCTTCTTACCTCGTGGAATGGCGTTTTCTCTGCCTGCACAATCAACATGACGCCGTCCACGTGGGAAGCCAAAACGATGGAGTCGTAGTATTGACCAATGGGGCTTGAATCGAAAATCACGAAATCAAAGAGCTTGGTTACCCGATCGACAAAGTTCTGAAATTGCGTGTGATCAAAAATCTGTGAGGGGTGAGCCGTAATGGTCCCGCTTGGAACAAGGCACAAGTTGGAGGCAGCAGAGGGCCGCGGCAATGCTGCCTCTGCAACTTGTTGTGTCAGGATGTCTGAAAAAACAACGTTATCGCAAGGGCTATGAAGGTTCACAATTTCGTGTAAACAGGGAGTGCGGGTATTTGCGTCAACTATCAATATGTTATAGTTTCTGTCTTCTGCCAACGATTCAGCGAAATTCAATACGATGGTTGAGGTACCCTCCCCATGGTTATAACTCGAAAAAAGAATTGATTTGGCTTCTTGGTTTCTCCTTTGAAGGATAACACTGGACTTTAGCTTCTCAAACTGGTGCCGGGCCTCGAGCGGTAAATCGGAAAACCGGGGCACCCTAGCGGCTTCCCTTTGTACGACAACCTTCTTGGATTTCTTTGACTCTGTATTTGTATTGTCTGCTGCCACCGTCTTTACCAGCCTGATGACTCCGTACAGGTTCCAGGATCGTTCAAATGCTAACGCTGGTCGGATATCGTTAAGTGTGTTAAGTGCGCGATTTTATCGATGCAAGACATGGGCCAAAAACCTCGTAGAGTCTTGGTGTAACCCAAACTGGCTATGGTATGGGGGCCGGCGGCCAGCCCCAAGAAACCTTGGGAATAAAATGGGACCAACTCCAACCAGATTTCACCGCCTTGATAGCAGACTATAATACAGTTTCCAGGAAGACGGACTACCGTCCTCATTCGACTCAAACAGCCCCTAGCGCTGGCATTGCTAGTCATCTAAACCCGCAACTTATAATAATTATTCTATATCTGTGAGGAGCAGACTGTCAAGCCCTTTGACCTGAAGCCCTTTCATTCACAGTGCCATTGGACGTGATGTTGAAAAAGGTGCAATGGGCAAAATGAGGAGTCTAAATCGGTGGGCAAGATGGGTTAGGTTAAGAAGGGGCCTGTCAGTTTTTCACCCAAAACTAAGACAAGCGGCAGGAAAGCGTGGCAAGGCCAAGGTGTCCAGCTCTAAGCGGCCCCCTTACCATTGATCACGGCGGGTATCGTTCTGAGGAGAATCCTCACATCTCCAAGAAAAGTCCAGTTGTCAATGTATTCCATGTCCAACTTCATCCAATCCTCAAAAGACGTGTGATTCCTGCCGTTGATCTGCCACAAACAAGTGAGGCCGGGGCGCACAGTGAAACGCCGGCGTTGCCAATCTTTTGTGAAGCCGTTGTAGTCACGCAACGGCAAGGGTCTAGGGCCAACCAGGCTCATATCCCCTCGGATGACATTGTAGAGCTGTGGAAGCTCGTCCAGGCTCGTTTTGCGGAGCCAACGGCCCACCCTGGTTATCCTTGGGTCATTTTGGATCTTGAACACCGGACCGTCCATCTCGTTTCGGGCCTCCAGCCTCTCCTGCTCTCGCTCCGCATCGATCACCATGGTTCGGAACTTATACATCCGGAAGGTCCTCTTGTTGAAACCTACCCGATCTTGAGCGAAGAGAGCCGGTCCGTGTGAGGTAAGTTTTATGGCAATAGCCGCCACCAACATCACAGGTAATGTCGAGAAAAAAAAGGCTGATCCGAGAACGATGTCTACGGCACGTTTGGCAACCATCCTCCCGGTTTCTTGGGATTCAGACGCCACATCCAACACGGTGAGCCTTTGATCCATGGACATGCCTTGTGCATAGGTCCTGCTATTAAACAGATGGGGAAGACAACGTACTCTGATCCCCTGTTCCTCTGCCTGGTCTATGATTCTCTGAATCCTTTCGTATTGGGACTTAATGGGCAAGGCGATGATCACCTCATCGATCACCCGGCTTCGCAAGACTTCCGAAAAATCTTCATGCGACCCCAAAAGCTCTATTCCCTTTTTGGGAACATGTACGTGATCATCAACATACCCTGCCACCCGATATCCCGATTCCCTGTGCTCCTCAATCATCTGCGCAAAACTATAAGCCCTCTCATTGGTTCCCACAATGAGGGCAAAACGCAGATTTCTACCGTGAGCACGCACCTGCTTAAGACCGGATCTCAAAATAGTTCGGAACGATACGGTCAAGCATGTGGTTGAAAGCCAAAACATCAGGGCAAAGAACGGAGTGAAAAGGCGAATGTCAAGAATCTTGGCACCCAAAAAGAAAACAAGCGTTCCTGTGGTTGTCGCTTTAACGATGTCTTGCCATTCTTGAATACAATTGGGCAGTAGCCTTTGAGAACAGTAAAGACTTTGTAGCCTCCGAGATTGGTAAAGGCCGAAGGTACGATAAATCAAGTGCCACAAAAACATCATAGCCAACACGACGATTAAGTTGGAAATCTTGATCCGTATTGAAAGAAAATCTATCCAACTGACGTAACGCACAAGCGTGGTCGTCAGCCAAGCGCCTATCAAAAATCCTGTCATCAGGATACACAAATCCGAAAGCTTCAGGAGGTTAAGAAGCAAACGTCGACGCAATAGGAACACGATTTATCCCCAGCTTTCCTCATCTGTGAAGGTGCTTGGAAATGTCGAAAAGCGCCTCCCACCCTACACAATCACCTTGGCTGCTCCCCATGTGCGGGAAAGCCACGGCATCAAACCTCACCACCTTGGTCCGGTCAACACCATGAGACCCCCGCAGTCCACTACTCTTCTTGATGACATAAAAGACTCAGGCTGACAGCTCTGCGCCAGAAACTGATGTCTCCCCGGTCCTCTAATTTGTATAACAAGAACCATGCCAGCCTGGGTGTTAGATCAAATATTTTCGCGTTTGGAGATTAACATATAACCAATTGATATCACTTGTCTATTTTGCAGTGCATCGCGAAGCGCCACAGGGTCTTTGGGGGCGGAACGGTGCTGTCATGTCCTGTGTGCAGAGTTGTTCTCATAAATGGAAAAAACTTTTCACAATTCAATCTCCAGTCTTTCTGTGCTTGATCCGAAATTTTTATGGCAAAACATGGGATTGTGGGATCAAAGGTGAGCAATGACACCCCTTTGCATGTCATTGTTATGGGTCCGTCTGAGTCCCTTCATTGCTCCCACAGGCCAAACCCCCTTTGATAGATACGGCGTCAACAGGGTCGTCGGGTCGTTGTCACCAACTACCTCAAATCTTGCACACTGGGTCTATGGGCGGCGGGTTTCGATTGGAAGCTCAAATCTGCGTCTATGGGATGGGCGGCATGCTTCGGATTGTAAGTTCTTCTCTCGGCTGTCCGTTTTGGAGCCTGGCTGGAGTTAAAAACCCCGCCGTGGCAGGAAACATTGGAACTTCGGCTAACGGTGTACTGCGATTACGAAAACCCATTGCGTCCACGGCAAACAAGGCTCAGGCAAGATCAATCATGAATGACCGGCAACTATTGACCTCTGACAGGGGGCTTTGCCCCTGCGGCTTCTAGGATCTTCACGTCTGCCTTTTTGTAATAGCCCTGCTTTTCCTGTTCAAGTCGTTGCTGTATCAACGTTATCTTAATCTCTTGCTCCACCTCTTCAAGGGGCCTGATATCACCGCCTCTCTTGTCCATAAGCTTTATGATCTCGTAGCCCGCCTGAGTCTTCAAGATGCCGCTCATTTCGCCTTTCTCAAGAGCAAAGGCTGCCTTCTCAATGACCGGATCCTTTTCCCCCTTGCCAAACCAGCCGATCTCCCCTGCCCTCCTCTCGGCCTCCGGGTGGAGGGACTTCTTCTGGGCGACATAGGCGAAGTAAGTCCCATCCCCAAGCTCTTCTAAGATCTTTTCTGCCTCCTGCCTCGTCTTGACCAAAATGGACTTGGCCCTGAGCCTCACAGGCACCCTGAACTGCTCAAGGTGGGACTGGTAAGAATCTGCGATGTCTTTGTCGCTAATGTGGAGGTTATCCATAATAAACCTTTTTTGGAAGGCATCGGCCAGGATATTGTCAGACTTTCTTTTGAGTGCATCAGCGACCTCTGGGTCGTTTTCTAGACCAACCTTTCTGGCTTCCTCCGAGAAGACGGTTGTCTCTACAAAGTAACGGACCCAACGTCGCCTGAGTTTTTCCTTTTCTTTTTCGGAACCCTTGGCCAGAATGGGCGAAAGGGCTTCTTGTGTGAGGGCCTCATCTCCAACCTTGACCAGCACGCCTTGTTCAGCAGGCTTTGTATTTACCCTTGCCTCTTGGTAGTACGCATCAATGAGTTCCCTTTTTCGCTCCTGTACCAATCGAAGGCGTATCTTAGTCTGTGCCTCTTCAAAGTCCATCTTTCTTTCATCGCTCCTGTCGAGAACCTTAATGATCTCGTAACCCTTCCCAGTCTTTATGATATCACTGAGTTTTTCCTTTCCAAGATCAAAGGCGACCTTTTCCATTTCTGGATCCATGTATCCCTTGTAGAGCCAGCCAAGTTTTCCTCCCTCTTTCCATGAATGAGCAATCGATTTGTCTTCAGCCACATCCTCAAAAGAAGCACCCTCCTTCAGGGCCTTCAACACCGATTCGGCGTCTTGCTTTCGCTTGACCAATATGTGTTGGATCAACACACCTTCAGGGACCACAAATTGATCCTTGTGTTCCTGATAATACGCCCCGATTTCTTCTTGCGAGGGCTCTGCCTGCTGGTCCACATATTTCTTGACAAAAGATCGCGCTAAGATCTCATTGGTGGCTCTTTCCAAGTCCTTCTTGATTTGCGGTTCCTTATCCAGTCCTGCCTTTCTTGCCTCATCAGAATACACCTTGGCTTTAATCAACCGATCAAGGACCCTGTAACGATATTGACTCCGCCTCCTCTGGGGTATCTTATCCAGGGCAGCTTCAAGCGCCGCCCTGGTAATCGGCTCATCTCCGATCATAGCAACGATATCTTGGCCTGCCCTCTCACCTTGGCTATTGTCACCTGCCTGATTGCTGACATTCTTGTCTGCATTGTCCACGTTGTCATGACCACATGCTGGAACCAAGAGCAAGAACACTCCGGCCCATAGGATCACCCTCAGTGATAGCACTGTCATAAGCCCCGTAACCTCCTGATCATCTTTCATTCCATATTTCTCATTAATTCATCGGCCAGTTGTGATGGGTCATTCAATCCTTACCACAGCCGATCTCCAATGATCAATCACAAATGCTCGAGACCATATGACAAATTATCCCTCAACCTCCTTCAAGACCTGTTCAATCACCTTGGGAATCACGGCCTCGATCTCAGGGGATAGCTCAAGCCCCACGCCCAGATCCTTTGGCTCCACGCCGATGATGATAGGGTCTATCCGGTGTCCCATCAAGTCTGCCGTATTCAGGACATAGGGAAGGTCAATGTCATGGAGGGAAGAAAGACACCTGCCTTCGCCCATTTCAATGTCTTCTCTGGTCAACCGGTAGATCGTACCCGGCCCCACGTCCCCTTGGGCTGCATCGATGATGATGACCTTTTCTCTGTCCTCCATATGCTCCAGAAGATCAATGCCGAGGACCCCGCCTTCAAGCAGTTCCACTTCTTCAGGCAGGTCCATGGCTCGAAGGCGCTCTATGACATGCACACCAAGTCCTTCGTCTGTCAAGAGGGTGTTGCCCACGCCGAGGACTAAGATAGGCTTTCTGGCTGATTGGGATGACATAAGAAGGGTCCAGAGGGGGGCACACACAGCCCCCCCCTGGATTTAGAGGTACCTTACAGGTAGGTGGGATCCATGTGGACTATCTTTTCCACCTTTTTCCCACGTTTGTTTGGTTTCACGATATGGACCGCGCAGGCTGTGCAGAAGTCCCACGAATGGGAGACACGCAGTATCTCTAACGGATGATTAACATCATGCACATAGACATCCTCCATAGCCTTTTCTGCCGGCCCGGGGTTACCATTGGCATCCCGCGGCGACGCGTTCCAGGTCGAGGGGACCACGCACTGGTATTTCTCGATCTTCCCCTGGTTGGGTCCTGGGCCAGACACCTTCATCCAGTGGCCAAGGGCGCCTCTGGGAGCCTCGGTCCACCCGAAGGACTGGGTATAGAACTGGTCCGCCGGGGGCGTGCGTGTAATGCTGGTCGCATTGCCCACCTTAGTCTCCAGCCGATTCAGCCAGCCGACCATGGCATTGGCAACCTTCCAGCACTCAAGCTGTCGGGCCGCGTAACGATCCAAGGCGGAATCGCCGTTGTAGGTAAGCCCGTATGCCGCCAGGTTAGGAAGCCCGCCGACCCCGGGAAAGATGGCGCCCAGATGAGGCGCCGGGTCACCATACCGAGGGAAGGGCACGCCGGCAAAGGGACCAATCGGGATGGTCGGCGAGACGCCGTTTGCCACGTAAGCGTCATACAGGATCCCGGCGTAGTAGTTGCCATTCACCTGCATGCGGGCCAAGGGACCTGCCTCATACGGGACCAGACCATAGGCGAACCCGCCTGGGTCTGTCGCATCACGGTAGCGCGGAGACTTGACCCACGAATAGGCAGTGGTCTTTTGCGGCCTGGGCTTGGTTTCCCCGTTCCATGGATGCTTCCAGGCCCCGGAACCATATCTATACCAGCTGCTTGAAATGTTCTCGTACACGTTTCCTTGGATAGCAGGTTTCCACTCGGGCGGCGAAGGGTTCGGTACAGCCCAACCACTCGTCCAGTCACTGCCTGTTGAATACTCTGCTCCCGTAATCTTTCGCCCGCGGCTCAAGAGCCGGTTGTCTCCGATCGGGTTGGAAGGATCACCCTGCTCAAAGACCCCATAGGCGAGGAACCGCTCATAGGCATTGCCGAGCCAGAAGTATTCCGGATACAACATGGCCACAGCCACCACGTCAAACAAATGAGTCCCCGCGTACACGGAGGTTCCATCGCCGGCGATAGGTAGTTTGTCCAGCTCGCCGCCTTCCAGATTAACGAAGAGCGCAAAATCGGTCGGGTTACCGATGAACTTCAGGATAGTGCCAGCGGCCGGGGCGCTCGGCGTCCCTGTACCACCAGGACCCTCATAGAGAAGCTCCCTGGTCTTGTCAATGGCCTCCTGGGTCACTGACGTGGCCACACCACCAGCGGTCAGCCCCTGGACAAAGGGGGCCCGGCCACCCCAGATCGCGCCGATCTGATTACACATGCGCCGGAACTGCAGCGCCAACACGTACTGGGCAACCAGATAGACGTTCATATTAGTGGTGCCCGAAGTGCCGCCAGCGGTCGGTACCCGGTAGTAGTAATCATACACCGGATCGCCCGGGTTGTACGGCGGACCATACCGGGGGCAAAATGGGGGTTTGTTCAAATTAGCCGCAAGGGGATCGATAAAATCCAATGCGGCAAGCTGATAGAAATGGACCAGATGGGAAGCCACGAAGTTTGACCCGTAGATTACATCCCTGACCAAAGCACCCTCTTCCGGAATGTCCGTGGTGTCAGGTCTCGAGCCACCCCACTCGGCAACATCTTCATCATGTACATTAAAACCATAAGCAAATCCAACGTTCTTGGCGGCCGCCAATCCATGGCTGACTAGTCAGACGCCTCAGATACGGCCACAGATAATGATGGCATCCCTGGGGTCGCGGCCCACGAGGATTTTCTCCCAGCCGCGAAACATCATGCCCTGTACCTTGGCACTGGTGCTCCTACCCGTGCCGTCAACAGTGACATCCCATTTCTGGTGTCCTTCAATTCGGTTTACAGGATCTATAATTGCACTTGGCATCTATTTTCACCTCCTTAAGAAGATATCTCTATGAATGTTCTCTGAAAAATGGGGACCGACCGTCTGGAAAATCAACCTCCGCACAACCTTGACAGACGTAATTGGACCCCATAGGAAGCTGCCCTACACACCACTGGTTTCTGGTGTTATCGTCAAAGTTGTTCCAGCGGCGGGTCGGACAATCTGGGGAAGCCATATAGCCATTACACCCCTCGGGTCGGGTACACCATTCCTTCTGGTTTGTACCGTCACCGTTGCCCGGACCTGCGCCCAGGTCAGTACATTGTTGAGTAAACGAGTATTTCGGGCACACTTCGCAGAAGACCCCATAGCCTTTGTCGCCTGTGTAAATGGCCCGCGCCCTGTTATTAGGGCAATCATTGGTCACACTGCCAACCAGCTGGGGCGGTCCGTCAAAGCTGTTTCCGCGGACCCACACCCGATGAGTATCCACGTCGGTATCCAACGGCGGAATATTGGCGGTAAGGATATAATAGGCAATGGGGGAGATCATCCAGTCTGGATGGGGCGCACAGCCCGGCACATTGATGATCTTACCTCCCAACCCGGTGTGGCCTCTGACATTGACCAGGAAGTTATACGCCCCGGTTGCTCCTGTCGGATTGCCACGGGCCGCAGGGATACCTCCATAGGAGGCACACGTGCCAAAGGCGACCACGCCGAGACAGTTGGGATCCACGGCCAGCCACTCTAAGACCTCTGTGATGCTGCGCTCGCGTTTTCCCAATCCGTCACCCGTGTCCCACGAACCGACCACGCAGAATGGCTGAACGCCCGCTGCGCGGGGCCCCGGTCTGGTAATCACCGTGTCATATAAAGGAACAGCTCCGGAAAGGGCCACAAAGTAGCCTTCGCTACTGTTCCTAACATCCTCGATATAATCGGTAATCAAATCCCCTGCGCCGGCCATCACCTCTGACTGGTAGTCTAGGCAGATATAGCCATTTGGGAAGGCTGCCCAGCCGGGTCTCACGCCGGTTGTCAGCGCCCCCACGGCATCGCCCACCAGCAGGTCGACCACGTCCTGGACATAGGTGCCCATGGGCCCGATGCCCGTCCAACTCTTAAGGCCATCCGGACCCAGACCCGTCTCTCCGGTGAGGTCGGCATCAATCCTCATACGGTTTAGGATGCTCAGCGTGCACCCGCCACAGGACTGTCCCTGTAACCAGATGACGTGAGGCGCACCATGGCAACCGCAGGGAGGAACATCTGCTAGGGCCTTTTCCAGCTTCAGGAGGTCCATCTGGCTCAGGCCCAAGGCAGCGGCTGATGCAGTGCAGTACTGCAAAAATTGCCTTCTGGTAATCTTCATTAGTCAACTCCCTCCTCTCTAAACACGGTTATTGTTTCTGTGTTTCTATCCTAACGTTAATGTCCTGTAAGAGGGGAAAGGGGCATCCGCCCCCTCCCCTCTACTCCTTCAGTTAAGGTGTAGGAATGATGTAGAGTGGCCTAGGCGGATCGGTAACTTGACCGCCCTTGGTCACCCATACATACAAGGTCCTGCCATTAGCAGCCGGAGGCAGAACGACGGCCGCCCTGATCAGCGTGTTGCTCCACAGTGCGATGTAAGTCTGCTCTACCGCCTGAGTTGCCGGCAATGTTACAAAAGGATCTGACAGGTACGCAGCTCCGGTGCCAATAAAAACCTTGCCATCAGTTTGTTGGACACCAAAGTTCGCCCCATAGATCCTGAGGATATTCCAATGCACGCCGCCACCATCCGCATACGAGCGCTGGATCTGTCTGGGGTTGATCTTGTTGATAAAGGGCTCGTTGGTCAGCTCAAAGAGCACAGGATCGCTCTTTTCCACCTGGAAGATGGTATCGCCGCACGTCAGACTGTCACTGCCGTCGTCATCCCCGTAGTAGATCGCCTTCACATAAATATGGAAGGTGCCAAGGGCAAAACAGTCGCAGCGCTCAATCAGGGGCTCAGCTAGACAAACATGACCAGCGCACGGACCAGCAGGAACCGCGGTTCCATCATCCTGGACGAAGTTGCGCTTGTCTACCGGAAGCCCACAGTCATCCACGTTATCGAAGAAGAAGTTATAGAGCTGCACCTGGATGGCCGTGTCGGTCCAAAACGGCGGGGTATTTCCAAGAGACAGCGCCGTGTAGGTACCATTCGAGGCCACCAAGTCGACCACATGGGTGATACCGTGGTAGCCGTCCATTGAGGAAGGCGGGAATCTCCGCTGATTGTCAAAGCCACCGCTTCCGGAAATGGTCACCACAGTGCCGCACGGTCCTGAGGTCGGATTCACAGTTAGCACCGTGGGATGCTCCCTGATCGAGAAGGCTTTAATGTTACTGTAATCCCACTTCGGCGTCGTTGGCCAACCAGGATCGCAGACATTGGGGGTGCCGTTTCTGTCCTCAGTCCGAATAAAGACCTGGTAATTCCCCTCGACCAAGCCTGGCTCCCAGCAGGGAAGCTCAAACTCGATCAGGGTGTCGGTCCAGGCGTGGATGGGTACTGGAAAATAATTACACGGATCAGGATCACCCACTGCCCTGAAGAGCACAGCTCTATCCGCCGTATGGTCTTGGCCGAACCACTCACCCCTGATGGTCACAATCGCACCGCAACTTCCAGCAATGGGCGAGATCGAATCGATCACAGCCGGATCATCAGGAAGGTCGGGCTCCCAATCCGGCAGATTGCCGGCATGGCATCCCAAGCACTGCTCATCTCGGGTATATTCATTGACGCCATACCTGTAGACCAAGGGTCGGACATCTGTAGAATCATGAAAGTTCGGATTGAACTCTGGATCCAGTGGGTCATCGCTCCCTACGTGGAAGCCTTCAGGTGCCCATCCATTGTGAGGGGCCACATGGGGGCCAATCCTGTGGATAGACGCTACGCCGTGGCATATCTCGCAGTAGCGGATATGCTCCGGCTCGGTGTGGGGCGGGTCTAAAAGCGCCGGGTTGTCCGGGTCTTGAGCATGGCATTTGTAGCACATCTGGGCCACAGGGCCTTCATCTCCCATGTGGTGGGTATCGTAGTTGTGGGAGATGGGCTTTCCATACTCATAGTACCCTATAAAGTTGCCCCAGGCATCGGTGTGTTCATAGGTCGACGGATGCCCAGCTAGATGATCATCGTCTGGGATGTCATCATTATCAAAACCAGCTAGCGAAGCCATGACCTCCTGGTCCCAATGGCAGTTATCGCACGACAGCGGCGTTGGCGTCACAACCGTCGGCGGGTACGTCTGATGATCCCGAACGGGTGTCACTTCATCAAGTATGTTCGGGTCGTGACAGGCGATACAGTTTTCAGATTCGGCCATATCATGAGAATGATGCCATCCGTTGGGCGGGGTGCCTAATTCATCTTTATCGCCCAAATCGGCCGAACTGTGACAACCGGCGGTCACGCAGTCTCTTATCACGACCACCCCATAGTCTGGCGGGGGGCCCACGTCGTGACAACCATCAGGAACTGTACACAAGCCATCCCGTAACACGATGGGTGTGTGATGGTGCCTGTCTGCCAGGCTGTTACCATGGCAGTCCCTGCAAAAGTGCTCGCCTTCTCCCCCCGGAATCTCATGGGTCTGGTACACACCATCAAAGATACCAATCTCCTGCGGTACATAGTCCATTCGGGGGTCGGGCCGGTTATAGGCCGAACCACCATACGCCCAGAGCATGGCCGCCGAGGCAAGAAGCAAGACTGCTATTCCTCCTAAGAATAACCCTGTCTTTCTATTCACAATCCTCTCCTCCTTTCGTTAAGACTCAATGTCGTCACTCTCCCTCTTAGGTTAATTGTTCACCTCCTTCCTCCCGGTTTGGTCTTTCTATTGTTTTGGGATCCCATTCATACTTTTTGTTTGTTTTCGGTTCACACCTCAAGCCGTATCCTCACCCGCTTTTGCTTCATCCCCCCTTCCTTACTCCACAAGTATTCTTGCCATATGAACAGATAGCAACGTTTGTGATGAGCCTGCCCTTCCCTCTCATTCCAGCGTGAGGCGCTTTTCCCTCGTCGGCGACAAAAGCCAGAAGGGCCTGACCAACCGTGTTGCATCAGAGCGCTGCATTCTGCCACCCAATGCCATGACGTCTTTGTCAATTTACCCCAATCAGAACCACGTAACGTAAGGGTATCGCCGCGCAGCAGGGCCGGTCCAATGCAAATAGACAGTTCCTAGAATGGGTGGCCTCTTTATCTGCCGTACCCGGGTCAGGCATCCAGGCATTCCCACTTAAGCGTAGACTTTACGCTACCTGGGTTCAATCATTGGCGCTGAGCATTTCGTTTAGTTTGCAAGAAGCATGCACAAAGGACAATAGATAATGTTAGGAGACGAAAATTTTTATTATGCTATAATTACAAATAGTTGTAGCGGTCCACATTGACGGGCCCATGTGAATCACCAGGTGAAAACTGAAGAATAAAAGTCACATGTATGAAAATAAATTCCACTTCTCGGAACTATACCGGACAACCTTATTGACGATACTTAAGGAGGACCACAGAATAGATTCCCCCGGGTAAACCCGGGGTCCTCACTGCTACGGCTCACAAAGAGCCGACCTCACCTCTGCTGGTGCAGAGACGAGGAAAAGCTCATTCATCCACGGGTAAACCCGTGGTATTCTGTCTTCGACCACATAAATCAGGAGCACATGAGTAGGTGTTATAGAGATGCTATAATCTATTGAAAAGCCCTGTACTCCCGATAAAGCCCGAAAGGGTATCTTCTCCAATTCTAGGCTCGCTCGCTAAACGCCCAGCAAGCTACGGTAAATTCAGTCGCTTCTGCGGTTCAAAAACACTGACACGGGCATTTTCCCGGTCAACCACAAAGATCTGACCGGACCCATTCATGTAGATAAAGGTAGGCAAGTGGAGGCGTCCCTCTCTCCAGCCTAACTGGGAGAAGTCAAAAGCAAATCGGCCCTCCTTATTGAAAACCAGGACCTGGCTTCTGTGTTGATCAACCACGTAGATCAAGCCCTTTTTATCGACTGCAAGGCTTGCAGGAAAATCGAATGCACCCTTACCGTCTGCCCTTTCTCCGAATTTCAAGAGCAGTTTTCCCTTGTGGTCATAAATCCGGATGGACCCATCAACAGCGCTCAGCGTATAAATACGCCCCCCTCCGTCCACCTTTACGTCCCTCAGCCCGCTACCCTCTTTGACTAGGATCTCTCTCTGGAATTGCAGATCCGGGTCAAACACAAGAATCCGCTGGTTGGCTTCATCCACCACATAGAGATGATCTGCCGAATCTATGGCCATGTTGCCTGGATGGGTGGGATTTGCGCTTGGAATGTCGGAAAAATCAACGAGTTTTATAGACTTTCGGGCCATATCTATTAAAAGGACTTGCCCTTTTGCGGGTTCGGCCACGAAGAACTTTCCAGAACTGTCCTTCACGATACTGGTGGGGTGCGCCAGAGCCCCGCCACCGGTGAATTCCGAGAGGTATCTAAAATCAGCATCAAAGCTGAGGATGCGATGGTTCGTGGCATCCGTGACATAGAGTCGCTGTTTCTCTTCATCAAAAAAAACCCCACCCAGCAGTCCCAAGCGGCCTACCTCCTTGTTGCCGGTAATCGACGTGAGATGCTTGACACGGGCCTTTGGCTCACAAAACCCCGTGGCCGGCAGAAGGAACAAGCAAATTAGAATTAGAACAAGCGCATGGGTTCTTCTAGAGATCATGTTTATTAACCTCGATAAGCCGGAAATACGAAGCACGAAGCACTAAATACGAAACAAATTCGAATATCAAATGTTCGAATGCTCAAAACCGAAAGGCCGTCTTATCGCCTTTCAACCGATATTTGTGAAATCCCTTCATGTTTGGATCATTGGTTTTTTTGTCATTAGGTATTGTTTCGGATTTCGTGCTTCGTGCTTCGAACTTTATCCAGCTATCCAGTCATCTAACCATATCGTCCTGAATTCGGTCGTGTAAGTAATTACAACCTTCCAGATTGGTCAATAGCCTTTATGACATTGGATGCATAATTGTTTTTTGCGATCCGCTCTCAGTGAAAAATTGTATGGGCTGCCCATCAAGTTGTGGCAAGTGATACAGGTAATGTCCCGCTTGGACCGCGGATCGATGGCTTCTGCTCCTATGGGATGGGTAAACTTGGCATGTCTCTGGTGACATGCTGTGCACAAGACAAGTTCCTCATCGCCAAAAAAGAGTCTGAAGTTAGACCCATGGGGGCGATGACAGGGGCTGCATTTTCCTTCTTTAACCAAGGGGTGTTTGTGGTCATTCCTCTTGTCCTTGACGTCCTTCTGCGTATCCTCATGGCAAGAGAAACAGATCTTGACCTCTTTGGCCTTCTTGAGGTGGCTCTGGTCTGACGCATGGGGACTGTGACAGCTCACGCAAAAGATACCCGCCCCGACATGGCTGTTGATCTTCTTGAAATCTTCCCCTGTGGACGGGTGGCAGGATAGGCAAGTCGCCGCCCCTTGGGCCTTGAGTCCCAAAGGATGCTTGGACCCAAGCCCTTTGTGACAGGTGACGCATTTTTGTTGGGCAAAAGGTCTATGTAGACCATCCTTGACCAGGCGGTTACGGTCCGACCCGTGAGGCGAGTGACACGACATGCAGTCTGTGCCCTCCATAGGGTAACCAAGATGGGCCTTTTGCGTTTTGCTATCCTTGATGGCATGGCACGACACACACAGTCGTTGACGGTCCTTCTTGACCAGGTCCTCGTGATCAGCAGTGTGGGGGCTGTGGCAGCTTAGACAGCGACCTTTCTTGACAGGATCGTGTTGGTTTTTCTTCGAAAAGCTCCCCTCTTTGGCATGGCACCCAAAGCAGAGTTCATCACCTTTTGCCGCCAACAGCCTTGGATGGCTCGAAGCGTGGGGCCTGTGGCAGGCCAGGCAATCTCCTGCTTCATAGGGTTGGTGGCGGTGCTTCTCGTCCATGAGCCCTTTTTGGCCTCGGTGACAGCGCTTGCACAGCTTGCCGACGTCTTCTTTGAGCAGCTTTTCATGCTTCGTGGCATGGGGATTGTGACACCCGGAACACTCAAGCTTTTTAAAAGGCTCATGAGCCCCCTTTTGAGCCAGCTCCTTTTTAACGTCTGGATGACAGTTGAGGCATGTTTTAAAGCTGACTGCCGTACTTTTTGCGGTAGCTCCCTTGGGCACCATAACGGACAGCAGAAATGCCGAGAAAAGTATTAAATGATGGGGATGGATTCTGTGTGGGGACATAGTCATTATTGCCTAAAATGCCTCGAATGCCTAAAGTACAAAATGCCTAAAGTGCCTAAAATCTTATCCATATGCAGTGGATCCAATTCCCAACCTTAAATCATTTTCCCTTGTTCCCAATGGACGTAAAAATGGCAAGCAGTTCGCTACACTCATCATATTCGGGCTTCATTTTCTCCCAGGACAGCCATTTGCTGTCTCTAATCACCTCCAGCCAGTATTGAGTCTCACTGGCCTCACTTTCACAAATCTTGATCTTGTTCTTAAAATCCGCCTTGCTTCTGGAACGATTTGCCTCTCGGTAGTTAGCCCCAACAGAAGTTCCTGACTTGGTGATCTGATTCCTTATGACCCTGCCCTCTGGAGTATTCGGGAGAGTTGTTGACAAATGAATGATTCGCAGTGCAAATTTTCGAGTTCTTTTTTCAAGTTCCTTAGCAAACTCTTTACGACCCATTTAACGGTCCGCTCAATAATTTACACATTCTAGCTCATTTTAGACAATTCAGGCATTTTCCTGTTCTAGACACTTTAGGCATTTTTCATTCTAGGCATTTTAGGCACTTTTATTCGTGACACGCCGTGCAGTTTCCGTCTTTGAACGGTGCATGCATCACTCTATGTATCAAGCCCTTTGTCTCCGCCGTATGTGATTCGTGGCAGCCCGTGCAATCGGCCCGCCCTGTGGCTATCCCGTGATGGGCCTCTCCCATGGTCACATCCTCATCATCATGACAATCCTTGCAAAGGCCTGCACCTGTGTCTGCTAGTAAGTCCTCCATGTTTGCATAGTGGGGCACATGGCATTTGAGGCACATCCCCTCCTTTGCCGGCGGGTGCTGGAAGGGATCCGTTGCTATATCGGCCTCCAGCTCCGAGTGGCAGGACAGGCACAGGCTACCCAGGGGCCTATTCAATTGACCCTTGATCTTGCTCCCGTGGGGATTATGGCAGGAGGCGCACGCTCCTTCCTTGAGGGGGGCGTGGCTGTACTTGTTTTTTTCAGAAGCAGCCTGGATCTTCCCATGGCAGGGATAACAGTTGTCTGCCCCTGTTTCGATCAATTGAAAATCATGGTCACTGGCGTGTTCGTCATGGCATATGAAACATCGTCCCTGTGCAAAGGACTCGTGGACCGTTCCCCCCATCACGTCGTCGAGCATCCCCTGATGGCAGTTGAAACAGATCTTCTCTTTGGGCAAAGTCAAAGCCTTGCCGTAGGACGTGGAGTGGGGGTCATGGCAAACCACACATTGGCCGATCCGGATGGGGGTGTGGACATTCACACGATTAAAAAGCATTTTCTCCTTTTCATGACAGCTGTAACATTGGGCAATCTCCGCCAGCTTCAACTCAAACTTATTGTCGGACGCATGAGGCTCGTGGCAGACGACACAGTCTCCTTTCTTAACCGGATCGTGAATATTGGAACGCACGAAAGGGCCTTTCTGGTGACATCGGAAGCAGAGGGCCTTGCCCGTATCTTTCAAATAATCAGGACTGTTTGTGGCATGGGGCTCATGACAGGCCGTGCAACGCCCCTCTTGGATGGGCTGGTGGATATGGGACTTTTTGAACAATGCCTCCGTGTTCTTGTGACAGGCATAGCAGAGTGTGCCGTCCGGCATGAGGGTCTGGTCGGTGTGATCCGTGGCATGGGGGCTGTGGCAGGCAAGGCAACGGCCTTCTTGAACCGGACCGTGGATATGGGCCTTTTTAAAAGCCGTCTGACTTTTCGAGTGGCAACCGTAACAGAGCTTCTCCCCCTCCTCTTTAACCTTTAAAGCCTGTGGAGACTCAGGCGGATGGTGGCATGCATTACACTCATCCTTATCCAAGGGTGCATGGATAGATTCACGAAGCAATTTGGTGTTTGAAGACGTATGGGGCGTGTGACAGGACACGCAAGCCTGTTCCACCCTGTACCCTGAATGGCCTTGGACAAAACGAGATTTGCCAAAATCGTGGCACTTTCTGCAACCATTGGCCCCGGCATCAAGAAGGAGCTTCTCCTCATCAGAACCATGGGCATCATGGCAGGCCAAACAGCCCTTGTCCGACAATGGGGCATGTTGAGTTGCTCTGCTATAAGGCGTTTTTTCGTGGCACAGGAAGCAAAGCTCATTGCCCTTGGCCTTTAACAGGTTCTTGTTCATGGATGAATGAGGATCATGGCAGCTGATGCACTTTTTGTCCTTTGCCGGGCTGTGTACGTACTTTCTTTGAACCATGGATAAAGCGTCCTGATGACAGGTATAACACAGCTTGTCTTCACTCGCTTTCAAATAGACGCCACCAATCACCCCGTGGGGCCTGTGGCAAGACTCGCACGCATCCTCAACTAATGGCCCATGGACGACACTGGCCTTCTTGAACTGCTCCGCCTTTTTTTGATGACACTCAACGCACCTTCTTCTGGCCAACTGCCTGGGCACCTTTTTCTGGCAAGAGACAGCGCCGATGACGATGATGGCTGTCAGTGACAGAAAACACAAAATGGCTAGCCTCGTGAGTCTCATGTGTTAACCTGCAGAAGTCGGGGTTTCAGTCTGCCCAGGTGAATCCTTCAAGTATCTCTGCCCTACTTGTTTCACCGCACTATGATTAATCTTGATCCTGGCGCTTTCCCGCAGTCTTGCCAGGTAGTCGGAAAGGCGTTCTTCAAATCTTTGCTTTCCCACGATCCTTTTCAAATCCTCCACCACCTCGGAAAAACCTATGGGCTCCCCGCCCCTTTTGCCTTTTAACTTCAAGATCCTGAATTGTCTCCCATCGGCAATCACGTCGCTGACCTCGCCGACCTTCAGCCGTTTCAGAGCCTCTCTGACAGGACGAGAAAGCCTGTCAAGCAGGATCCACACATCGCCGCGCTTTGGCATTTGTCTTTCCGAGGTCTGAGCAGCCAAAAATTCAAAGCCTGCACCCTGCCTTAGTTCCTTCAAAATCTTTTCAGCCTCTTCGCGGGCCTCAAAGATCATCTCACTGATCCAGACTTCGTAACCTTCTTTGAAGTTCTCTTTATGTTCCTCGTAATATTGTGTCAAATCCTTTTCTGTTGGAATGGCCAAGGGATAGACGATTTTTACCTTGAATTCGTCCATCAGGAGTCGATCCTTGCGCTTTGCAGCCCTTTTCATAAATGCTGGATCGGTGGTATAATGATGTTTTAACGCCTCCTGTTCAATGAGTTCATAGGCGATCAGTCTATCCAGAACAGCTTGCTTCAGCTCTCTTTGCATTTTTTCTCGCTCGTTGTCATCTTCTAAAGAACTTAACACCCTGGCTCTCTTTTGAAACGCTAGCTTCATATCATGGAGCATATCGTCAAGAGGGATCGGCTGGCTATTAGCACGGGCGATAACCGTTTTTTCCCCGTCATAATCCATTTCAAGATTCAGCAACTCAAATAGTTCCTGGTCTATCCAGATATCTGCTTGCTCTCGTAGGCCTGCAATAAATGCCTCAGTTAGGGCTTTTTCCTTGTCTTTCTTGAGTTTCTTCCTGAGCCGCCTTTTTACCTTCTCAAAGGTTCCATCAGCAACCGAGCCGTTTTTCTTATAATGCTCCCTGAAATAGTCAAGAACCTCATCATCACTGATGCTAATCTTGTCAAGGACCTCCTCTTGCCTTAGTTTAAGAACAGATTGCGTTGTGACATAAGAGTCAACCCTTTTAGCAAAACCAGGGTCCCTGTCAAGCTGAAGTCTGTAAGCCTCCTGGATCATGAGACGTTGATCGATCATTTCTTCCACAAGGTCTGAAATCTTTATGCTGCCGGCTCCGCCTTCTGGTGGCATCCCAGGCTTATGTCGGTGGATTGCCCTGATCTTCTCCTGAAGGGCTCCTTCATCAATGAGGTGGCCATTGACTTCAGCAAGAACAATCTCCTTGCCAGACTCCGCGCAGACCCATGGTGCAGGAGGCAAAGCAAGCAGAAAAAGAATGAAGGAGACAAGGAAGAATAATTTTCTCATTAGTCCACAGGCATTGAATTGTGATTGTGGGTTCTTTGTGGGAAAAAACTTAAAAAATTATCATGAAAACACGAAAGACTGAAAGCACGAAAGAGAAAAATAGTCAGAATTTCGTGTCTTTGTATTTTCGTGCTTTCGTGATCGGTTTTTTTATTTCGGTATTGTTTCAATCATTTCTCCGACGACCTTTTTGGTGAGTGCCCCCACGGATCTGATTTTTCCAAAATCAAGAACCTTGATATAATCGTCGCCTGTTCTTCTATATTGGGCCATCCACAAGATCTCTCCCGTTTTGGCATCCACCATCCTCGAGCTGATGGAAACTGTGGGTACCACACCGCTTCTTTCCTCCTCTGCACCAACATACTCTTCCACCTGACCCAGCACCACAGCATCCACACCCAGTCTTTGGCCCATAAGCTTGATGGTATCAAGGTCAAGGCCCGTCCTCACGATGATACGTTCACTCACAAGAAAGCTTCTGATGTTACCCGGAAATTCTACCTGAAACTTTCCGCCTTCAACAAGGCCTGCCAGAAATGCGCCCGTGACCACATCACCCGCCTCAGGAATCTTGGTATTGTTGTGGAAAGAAAAAACAGCAACCTTCTGGATTCTTGAGGCCTCATAGTCACGTCTAACGTAAGCATTGGGACTCGATCGGCAAGCCGAAATCAGCACCAGGGGGAAAAGGATGACCAAAAGAACAGGCACATAACCACAGGAAAATCCCATGAAAAGCCCCTGTTGCTTCCCATCAGAAATCTTCAATCCATATCTCCGTTTTTTCTTCAGGCAGCTTCCTTTCAACGCTCTCAGGCTCAGGCTGTTCTATAGGTTGCCGTTCTACTTGTAATCGATTGCCCGCCATGTCACGGACTTCAAGTGAATACAAAAGGCGTCCTTCGCCTTCTTGTATCAACCCGTTATCCGTTTTTTTTTTGCTAGTTTTAAGGTTGCGGGCATCTCCCCATGCCCCTCAAATTTTTGTCCCTCAGCATCTGTTCCTTGGTAAACAATGACTTGCCAATCGTTGATTGGGCTCACATCATCTGCTTTCAAGGCCACGGTCACAGAATCTTCATGATCTTGAGCAACCGTAAGGGCAACCTCGGGCGGCGTGGTATCGACCAAAATCTTTTCCCGTGTCGTCGCTGTTTTGTTACCCGCCTTGTCCTCTACAACCAATCGACAGAAGTAGGTCCCATCTGCAACCGTCTTATACTGATTGTTCTCACCTCGCCACACGAAACCCTCGGGCAAGGAGCCCATGCCCTCTTCTGATCGAACAATCACTCCTGCTCTATCGACAATCTCAACCGTCCAGGCCTGTAAAGCCATGGCCTTCAAGACTTCAGGAATACATAGAACATAGTCGTTAATGCCATCATTGTTGGGAGAAATCACCCTCTGCCGAAAGGAAAGGGCAACCTCGGGCGGGGTGTTCTGAACCATCAGGCTGGCCATGGCATCCACACGGAAAAGACGGTTCCACCGATCTGTGACGTAAATTTTTAGCGGATAAACCCCCTCGACCGTGGGCGCCCTAATGGCGCCTGCGTACCACCTTCCGTCCTCGGTGTTAAGGTCAACCTCCTGATCCAGAACAAAGGCTTTGATATCTCGTACCTTTCCTGTAATTTCTCTCACCTCTATAGACAGTCTGGCGGACTCATTCCCTCTGAGCACATCAGGGGAAAAACTCGCATGCACGACTTCAAAGGGCGATAGCCTTGAGCTATCCAGGTTCACCGTGCCGGGCAAGCCTTTCAAAAGCTCGTCCACGGTGATTTCCACCAGCTGCTTCAAAGACGTGATCTTGCCCAATCCCAGAAACGTGGCATAGTCGGCACCCGTGCGAGAGACCGAGTTGGCCCAAATAACGACCGCCTCCAGGCAATCGATCATCTGGGCATTAATGGAAACTTTTGGATTTTCCCCATCCGCAATAAGCCCGACGGATCCCATTAACAAAGCATCTGCTTTGAGCACGGTCCCCATGCCCCTCACGGCTGACCGGTCCAGAAAGTCTGATCTGCGGATCCTTCTTTCAACAAGGAAGCCTTCCAGAACGTCCTGGGGAATCACATCAAAATTGTACTTGCTGAGCCGATCGGTGACGAGACGGGTCACATCAATGGAAAAGTCACCAGAAGCAGGTGTGCCGAAAGGCATCACTGCCATGGACCTTATTTTGATGTTTTTTTCCGCCGCAAATGCCGGTCCTGACATCCCAAACAGCAGAATGGACACGGCCACAAGGGGGAATAGGCGTACATACTTATTGAAGACCCTGCAGCAAGCTGCAGGGAATCTTCGACCGTAAGGAATATTACTCATTTTATATACGCTCTCTAACCCCGCAGCAAGCTGCGGGGAATGCGCTCGCTTAATCGGTTCAAATGTCCGAAACTCCTAATCCGGACAAGCCGGGACAAAGAAGAAAAGAATCCATCAACAAAGCATAAAGACACGAACGGCTGACCGTTTTTCCTTTTCGTGCTTTCATTCTTTCGTGTTTTCGTGGTCATTTTGCAAATTTTCTGCCGGAAAAAGCACGAACTTTATGACTAAGGAACGAAATCATAAAAACGGAAGTCGACGGCGCTATAGCGCATTTATTTTGAGCATTGGGATTTTGATATTGTTTCGGATTTCGTGCTTCGTATTTCGGATTTTATCTGAACAACCGCCAAAAGCTTGACGACACACGATACTGTCAGACACGCCATTTAGACCCTACAGACGATATCTATCCTCCAAACAGGGTGTCAAACATCTCCTCGACCAGTTCTTTGGAAAGGTCACTTGGGCTTTTCTTGCCTATCCCAAGGAGCCGGTCAAGAACCGTTCCCCCTTTCTTGCTGTCCGTGGCCTCCCACAGGATCTTATACGATGTGGCATCGATGAGCTTTAAGGACAGAGAGACCTCTGGATAGGTCCCGCCTCCCGCGCGTGACACCCCATACTCTTCTACGGCTCCCACAATGAATGCTTGCACACCCAAGCGCTTTGCAGCCCTTTCCGCCATGGTCTTGCTAATCATACCTTCTTCTTCCCTGAAGCCCTCCTCCCTGAGGACTTTGGCAACTTCTCCCAATTCAACGACATCAAAGACGCCACGCCTCAACACCTCGGCAGCCACGACATTGATCACCTTGCCTTCTGCGCCCCTTTCCTGGGTCAGGTTTTTGAAAGGTACGATGGCCACCGTGGTTATATAGGTCAGATCTGCCGTCGGGTGAACATAGCTCATGGGTCCGCCGCATCCCGAAAAAAAGAGCAGGAATACAAGGACACACAATGTCACGTTTAACCTGTTCATTTGCTTTCCTTTCAAGGGTATTTCCGCACCCCGTTCGCGCGATCGGCGTCCAAAAAAACTTAACCAGGACAAGCCGGAACCAAAAAGAAAAAACCTATCACGAAACCACGAAGGGACACGAAAGCACGAAAAAAAGATCCCCAGAAGAATTTCGTGCCTTCGTGCTTTCGTGGTTGTCTTTTTGTTTTCTGCCAGAAAAGACACAAACTTCATTGTTTAGAGACTAAAGTGATACCCTTTTTCAAAGAGCTGACCTGCTGCGTCTCGTCTAAAACCTTGCTGAAAGATCCGTAGTAAAAGTCTGCGTCTCGGTACTCGTATCTGCTTCCTGGCGACTCCAGTCATAACCAAACCGCAGGGTCAGCATCCGACTCAAATCCCACGACAGGTTGGAGGAGTAAGTGTACGTATCCGTGTCATTGCTGTCTAAGGTGTAACCCATATCAAGCTGCATCTTTTCGGTCATCAACCAGTTCATATTATACTGCTGGCGAGAAGTCTCGTCTCCTGATTCTTCCTCCCTGTCTATCCCATAAGATCCCCTGAAGTAGAAATCACGGGAAGGCCGCCAGTATAAAGTCAGCTCAGCAAAGGACCTGTCACCACTGGTATCACCGCTTGGCTGTTCCGTGTCCGTCCAATTCCTATTATACTCAATTTCGGCTGTCAACATTCGGGTCAGCTCCAGACGGAGGTTCGAATTAATAAACTTGGAGGTTGTCTCGGAATCACTGACGAGGTTTTCAGAACGCGTAATGTTTCCGTCTATATCCAGGTCGGCTCCCTCGCGAAGCCTTGCTGTGATCTGAAGCAAAGCGGATGAACTTTTTGACCGGGTATCTGATTCTTCTTTTGTCTCCGTATGATTCAAGGAAAGATCTGTGTGCAGCGTTTCCAAAGGGGAGGAGAGGAAGTGCACCAAATAGGTGTCCGTCGTCGTATCTTCAGCCTCTGTGTCGTCCTCCCATCGCCTGCGATACTGTGCCCAGGTGGTGAGATATTTGTGGAGCTCCCTTTCCACACGGCCGCTCACATTATGGGTGTGGCGCCTCGTCGTTTCCGAGTCAGGTTCAGTCTCCTGCTCGTCCTGCGTGAAATCGTAAGTAAAGGAAAGCCAGTCCGTGGGCCTGTATCCGAGATTGGCCTGGATGGTTTCTGTGGTGCGTTCCGTGTCAGTGGTCGCAAAGGCGGCAAAGGTGGTCACATCGTAAGCCTCGATCTCTGTGACGAAGACGTTTATGAGGTCATCGTTGGCCGTGTTGACCACCTTGAAGTACCGGGCTGTTGTTGTGGTAAATGAAATCTCAAAACGGTTTTCGTCTGTGTCATAAATAAAGCCGGCACTATTGGTGATCACCGTCCACGTCACGTTATCACTGCTGGAGTACACAGCCCATCTAAAATCATTCACACGAAATCCAGGATCGGGCAAGGTGGGATCCGGGCTAGGCGTGATTGTGTACAGATAAATTTTCTGGACTTCTGTAGCGAGGTTGAGATCGACCCCAATATTTTGGTCCTCGTGACTACTCCCGCCGCCGATATTGACGCCTGCGCTTGTGCCCTTGCTACCATCGATCAGGGCCGCTAGTGGGCTAAGGGTGACTGAGGCCGGGTCGGCGGGATCGTCAACATACAATCCCCGTGAGGCCCTCTTTTCTTCGTCAATGCTAACATCCTCTCCTCTTGTCTTGGTTTCCGTCTTGCTGTCTGTGATCGAATAGCTTGCCGAAGACGTGACCTTGTTCTCCAAAAAGGACTTCCTGAAATTGACTCTCCCCTCGTGAATATCGGTGTCCTGATTGCTGTCCGCAACAAAGTCGTCTGAGGTGTTTCTTCTATATTCATAGTATAGATTCAGGAATCGATACGTGTAATCCGTGCTGCCCGAAAAATTGGTTGTCTTGGTGTCTGTCTCGCGCACGTCTAGGTGATCGTAGTCCTTGTCCTCGTCGTAGCGGAGCCGAACTCTTGGGTATCTCTCGGACTTGGTTGACAAATTGGCATTCCAGGATTTGGTGGTGCGCCTATCTTCATCCGCCTCCACGCTCAAGATGTCCAGGCCTCTTTCAGTCATCCGATAACCCGTATTGGCATCAAAATACTCATTGGTCACATTGAGTCTCAAATCCGGCGACATGCGCGTTGTGTTTTCGCTTTCCTCATCCGTCTCTGCGACATTGACGTCCAAGTCCGCCGTGAAGTCCACTTTGGGTGTGAATGCCTTGCTCACCCCCAGATTATAAATCTGACTAAATTGCCAGAAGGTATCCTTCTCGCCCTCCGTCTCAGTTTCCGTTGAACGATAAGTGAGGCGGGCTAAACCATGGATGTCATCTCCGCCATATACCGCACAAAAAGGCCCTGACATGAGTAACAAGACAATAATCACGAAAACAAAAACGCGCAATCTTCTCACTCCTCAATCAAGGCGATCCCATAGGGCTTTGTTCCCACCTGAATGACGGTTTTCACTTTGTTCCTTACAAGGTCTATGACCGATAGATCCTCTGACAGTCGATTGACCACATAAAGCTTTCTCCTCACCGGGTCCACGCCCATCTGCGAAGGGAGGTCTCCTACGGAAATGTGTCTGGTCACTTCGCCCATGGAGGCGTATATGAAGGCCACCTCGTTGTTGTCGCCATTGGCGACATAGATCCGTCTGGACAGACCGGTTTGAACCCACAGGGGTCTCTGACCCACAGGGATCGTCTCTACGACGACATAGGACGGAAGCTCTATAAAGGAGATGTTATTGGAGCCGGAATTGGCCACATACAACCTGTCTTCATAGATGGCCACGGCACTGGGATTTAGACCCACAGTCACCGCGTCTTCCACGGTATAGGTTTCGGCATCGATGATTGATACCGAGTGTGATGCCCGGTTTGCCACATAGACCTTGTTCCTGTCTGGATCAAAGGCAATGCCGGTAGGGCGCTGTCCCACCTCTATGCGTTGAATGACCACATCCGAAGCCGTATCTATCACGGAGAC
>Ga0180433_10000444_pt1 | contig 70692 bp, 54 predicted proteins | sample SS_ome_8_FD_132980 | JGI IMG/M metagenome (GOLD analysis project Ga0180433, IMG submission 132980) | Hypersaline lake sediment archaeal communities from the Salton Sea, California, USA - SS_1_D_1 metaG | ecosystem: Environmental > Aquatic > Non-marine Saline and Alkaline > Hypersaline >...
CTAAAGAGCTATCAAGATCGGAGAGCAAGAAAAGAAGAAGGATGAGTATGTGCAGGATTGCAGAGATGATGATTACGTTTAAAAAAGAACGTTTAGATGACTTGTGCATGAAATTCTCCGATCCCTGCAAGAAAAGCTGGCTTTCTTTTTAGGATAGAACATTCAGTCAAAAAGAAAAAAGAAATCAGCCTTTTTCAACCCTCACCATACCTTTTTGTTTGATCAGGCGCCAATCGTGGTGTAGTTGATGGGTGCCGCCATGCGGTTGTTGTAAGAATTTCACAAGTTCTTGAAAAAAACCTCGGCTGACTGGAAATTGCACCTGCTCCTGACAAAGCCAATAAAGCAAAACTCGCTCATAAAGTACAGGATGCAGCTGGAACAGTTTTTTCAGGTCAAGTTGGAAAAACATTTCTTTTTTTAAAGCAACTTTTTCAAAGTGCTTTTTTGTTTCTTGCACAAGAAAATTTTCTGTCCTCTGCAGACTCGCAAGGGTGTGTGCATATTTTTTATCAAATCGCTCATCACATACTCGCAGTGCAGGAATCACGTTATTTCTAATTCGATTTCTTAAAAACTGATCAGATTCGTTTGAAGGGTCGGTCAAGTAAGAAATATTATGTGCGTCCAAAAAAGCAACAAGGTTAGATTTATTTGTTTCAAGAAGAGGGCGAATGTACCGTCCTTGTTTTGGTTGCATGCCGGTAAGGCCGCTGAGTGTTGCACCACGAAGCAGGCGAATGAAAAAAGTTTCTTGTTGATCTTGTGCATGATGTGCGAGGGCAATCAGGTCTGCGTTTTGTTTTTTACGTACCTGCTCAAAAAAGAAACGGCGCGCGTTGCGGCCCATTTCTTCCAAAGAGCCATTCGGTTTTTCTGAAAAAGCAAGTTCAGAAAGTTTTGTACTGAAAAATTGAACGCCGTATTTTTTTGCGAGGTCTTGGCAAAACTGGGTATCTTTGCCTGAATCCGTTCTCCATTCATGGTCAAGATGTGCTGCGCTCAACTCAGAGATTTCTCCCTCCCTGTACAGCTCAGAAAAAAAATGAAGCAAGAAAACAGAGTCGGGCCCACCGGAAAGCCCGACAACGATTTTTGAGTTTTTTGAAAAAAGGGCATTTTGCGCCGCAAACTGTTTTACTTGAGTTGAGAGTAAATTCTTTTGTGAGGTTTTTTGTGTTTTTCTTTCTTTTGTCTTTTGCATGTTTTTTTAGGTGTTTTTTCTGAGGAAAGCGTTATTTTTTCTTTTTGTTTTGGGGGCGTCGGAACGAGAGGGCTTTTCTCCTGACCGTCTCTATGCTGCTCTTCTGCCTCTTTTATTAATTGTTCCAGTTTTTTCTGGCTTTGCAACCGCTTTTGTGCATGTTGGTCATGAATGCCTCTCATTCTTTCAAAGCAGGCCTTGAGCTTTTCTGGGTATTTGTCGGTCCGCTGATCATTCATTGCCAACAAAGAGATAGAGGCCGGTGCGAGTAAAGAAAAAAGTATAGCTTCTTTTTTCACTGCCAATACCCCACAGGCTTATCTTTTTTTCGCATTTTTTTAGGATTAAACCCCATGACGCTAAAGCTGTATTTTTTTTGGGAAAGTTCTTTTTCTTTTTTACTTAACTTTTTTTTGAGTCTTATTTTTAGGTGATTCCTTTTTTCTTCGTTTATTTCTCTTGGATCAAACCAGTATTTGTCTGTCCCCTCCCATTCATCAAGTGCATCTTCTATTACTTTCTTTTTTTTCTGTTTTGCTTGATCTATTTGATGCAGTACTTTTACGATCAAAGGCCCAAGATCAAATGTTTGTTGTTTTTCTTCAATCTTGGGTCTCATTGCCTGTAGTGGCATGCAGATGCATGTGAGAATGAGGTAGTAGTTAACTTTTTTCATGGGGGCAGAAATTTATTTTTTTACTCTCCTAGGCTATGAGGTTCGGCGAGAGGTTCACGAAGATACTTAGGAATTCTGTTTGGATGCAGATATTTTCCAGCATCATCTGTTTTAAAGTCATTTTTGGCAAGATGGACTCGAAACTCTTCTTCCCCGCCGAGTTCTTCTATTTCTTGCTTATTGCTAGGTCTTGCGAGCACTTGTTGTATGGCATGTTCTTTCAGTTGTACCGGTGTGAAATAGTATGCTCGTTTTTTCCAGGTACCGTTGTACCCATTGCATTCTTGATCTTCTTTGTATCCTTTTTCAGGGGACGGTTCGCCTTCGGCTTTTATTTCGCGGAGTCTCGAGAATTCAATTTCCAGTGCCTCCTGCTCAGGATCAAATGTTACTGCATGTTGAACTACAACTTTTTTTCCAATAGAACTTCCGGGGGCTATCGTTTGCAGCATGTTGTTTGGTATTCTTGTTTGTCTTCTTTTTGCTACTACAGAAAGTTTGTTTCCTTCTTTTGGAGTTGTTTCTTCAGAAGCAGGTTGTTCAGGCTCAACGGCTGGCGTTGGTTGTTCCTTTTCTTGCTGTATGAACCATCCGATGGTCCAATTTCTTACAAAATTCATACCGGACATGTTTGTTGTTTGTACTGCTACCACAATGGCAATGAGAAAAAGGCACCGTCTCATACTGTCTCCCCTAGAAAAACGGTTGTTAAAAAAATGGTTACTAACAACTAAGCAGCAACACTTTACTTTTTTGGCAAGTCGGGAGTCAATATTGCATAAAAAAAAGTTCCTCCGTCTTTAAAAACAGAGGAACTTTTGGATTTTTGAGCGCGTGTTTTTATCTGATTTATACATCCAAATTTTTCACAAAGTGTCCGAACTCTTTGATGAACTGTTTTCTACCCGCAACATCATCACCCATCAATGTGGTAAACCAAGAATCTGCAGCAATGGCATCTTCCAGACTGACCTGCAGAAGGGTTCGAGTTTTTTTGTCCATCGATGTTTCCCAAAGTTGGTCTGGGTTCATTTCACCAAGACCTTTGTAACGTTGCACACGCATGTACGGTTTACTGATATCAGAAATGCGACGAATTAAATTCAACACTCCCTGATCTGTCATGTTACGTTCTTTGTTTACAATCTTGAGGGTCCACTCATTTTCTTCAACCGATTTCATTTTTTCAACTTGTTGAATTAGTTTATGAAGCTCGTCTGACTTGAAGAAATCAAGTGCAACGGACCATTGAGTGTTGAGCAGTTTGAAGACCACACGTGTTTTTTTAGGTTCGCCTTCCAATTCCGCATCATCGTCCTGGGAGGGCGCGTCCTCCGAAGCTTCAGCGGAGGCGGGATCCTTTAAGAAGATTTCATGATTCTGGAACTTTTCTTTGAGTGTCCCGATTAGTTTTTCAGTACCTTCTTCTGATTTCCATGGATTTTTTCCCATGAGGATTACAAGATCGTGGCAGTTGGAGTAAGTAATTCTGAATGCAATACCCGCGTGTCGTAATTGTTCTTGATAAACAAGCAGCTCGTCAAGAATGGTGTTCCATTTTTCAGATTGAAGTTCTTTATTTCCAACAATCAAAGTTGTTTGTTCTCGTGCCCAATCGTAGAGGAATTTTTTAAATGCGTTGTCGTCTTTTAAGTATTGTTCTTTTTTTCCAATTTTTGCTTTGTAAAGCGGTGGTTGAGCGATATAGAGGTATCCTTTTTCAATGAGTGGCTTCATGTATCTGAAAAAGAAGGTTAAAAGCAGTGTTCTGATGTGTGCACCATCAACGTCAGCGTCGGTCATCAAAATAACTTTATGGTACCGAGCTTTTTCTGGGTCAAAATCATCCGCACCAATACCGCAACCAATTGCAGAAATGAGTGCTTTAATTTCTTCGTTAGAAAGTACACGGTCAATGCGTGCTTTTTCTACGTTCAGAATTTTTCCGCGCAACGGCAAAATTGCTTGGGTGAATCGATCGCGTCCCTGTTTTGCAGAACCTCCTGCAGAATCACCCTCAACAATGAACAGTTCTGTGTTAGATGGATCTTCGTCAGAACAATCAGCAAGTTTGCCAGGAAGAATTGCGGATTCTAAAACCGTTTTGCGTCGCGTTAGTTCACGTGCTTTCCGAGCTGCTTCTCGTGCTCGCTTTGCTCCTTCAGCTTTTTGTAAAATCTTTTTTATAACGGAAGGATTTTCTTCAAAATAAGTGTCCAAAAAACTGAATGTCCACTTATCAACAATTCCTTTCAGCTCGCTGTTGCCAAGCTTCGTTTTTGTTTGTCCTTCAAATTGTGGTTCTGGAGCTTTGAGGTTGATGACACAGACTAAGCCTTCTCGAACGTCATCGCTAGAAAGGCTTTCTCCCGCTTTTAAAATTTTCATGCTTTGTGCTTTTTTATTGCAAATTTTTGTCAGCGCGGATTTGAATCCAGAAACGTGCGTACCGCCTTCGATGGTGTTGATATTGTTTACAAAAGAAAACAGTTGCTCTCCATAAGCATCGTTGTGTTGCATTGCAAGTTCAAGAATATGAACATCGTCACTTTGTTCGAAGTAAATAATCTCTTTATGAAGGGGATTCTTTTTTTTGTTAATGTGTTCAACAAACGAAACAATGCCACCTTCAAAATAAAAATTGCTGCTTTTATTTTCGATTTCGTCAGAAATTGTTATTCGCAGTTTTTTATTTAGAAATGCAAGTTCACGAAGTCGAGCTGCAAGTGTTTCAAAACTAAAGACTGTGGTTTCAGTAAAAATTTTTGGGTCAGGCAAGAAGCGAATTTTTGTTCCGTGTTTTTTTGTGTCGCCTACAATTTCAAGGTTTGCTTTTGGTTTTCCTCGAGCATAATCTTGTTTGTGAATTTTTCCATTCTGATAAATTTCTAACGTGAGTTGACTGGAAAGAGCGTTAACAACAGAAATGCCAACTCCGTGAAGACCGCCAGAAAATTTGTATGAGTCTTTGTCGAATTTTCCACCAGCGTGCAGTTTGGTCATTACAACTTGAGCTGCTGAAACTTTTTCTTTGGGGTGAATACCGGTTGGAATTCCGCGTCCGTTATCTTCAACGGAACATGATCCGTCTTCATGTAAGATGACATCAACTTGATCACAATGTCCTGCGAGTGCTTCGTCAACAGAGTTGTCGACAACTTCGTACACTAAGTGGTGGAGTCCTCGTGGGCCAGTGCTTCCGATGTACATGCCGGGCCGTTTTCTAACGGCCTCTAAACCTTCCATCACACGGATGGACGCTGCTTTGTATTCCTTCTTTTTGGCCGGGTTATCTTTCGACATATGGTTCTCCTGCCCCCTGGTTGAATAAATGAGGCGTTGTTTGGTATCAAAAACTAATCTATCCTTAGATTATATAGAATAGTTAACGTTTTTTCCATTTTTCAAGACTCTTTAAAGATGAGCTCACCTTTTTTTGCAGATCACGAATTTTTTATGTCTCTTGCGCTTGCTCAGGCACAGAAAGCGCTAGAAAAAGATGAGGTTCCGATTGGGGCCGTTGTCGTAAACGAAGAAGGCGCCGTTGTTGCTCGTGCGTATAACCAAGTTGAAGCCAAAAAATGTCAAATTGCCCACGCTGAGATGTTGGCAATTCAAAAAGCATGTAAAAAATTGGGGGACTGGAGATTGAATGGTCATTGGGTGTACGTAACGCTCGAGCCATGTGCAATGTGCATGAACTTTATGAAGCTCAGCAGAGTTGCGGGAGTTGTGTATGGAGCGGAGTCGCCATTGTTTGGGTATCATCTTGACAAGAATGATGGAGTTCGAGTATACAACAGTAATGCTGTCCAAATTCTAGGTGGAGTTTTGGCAGAAAAATCGGTGAGTTTGTTGAAGCAGTTTTTTAAAGAAAAAAGGAAGAAGGGTGAGCGGATCCAGTAGATCTTCTACGGCATTAAAAAGTATTAAAAAAGAGTTAATGGTAAGAAAGCAAGAGTTGGAAGAGCAACTTACCAATCTTTCAACAGAACAAATTTCGGACGGTCAAGTACAAGATATTGGAGATCAGGCGCTCTCTTCAATTATGGAAAGTCTCCGGGCCTCGCTTCAAGATACCGAGGTTGATGAATACCGACGAATTGTTAAAGCGCTTGAAATGATCGAAAAAGGGACGTACGGAATATGCGAAGATTGTAATCTTGCAATTTCAGAAAAACGTCTCAAGCTAATTCCAAATGCGGTGCGTTGTTTAATGTGCCAAGAAGCGTTCGAAGAAGGCTAACGAATCTCGCCGATGTAGCTCAGCTGGTAGAGCAACTGATTCGTAATCAGTAGGTCGTCGGTTCAAATCCGATCATCGGCTCCAACCTACGCTCGTTCCGAGCTACGGTTGACGGGGCCATTCTTCGCCAAAAAGGAAGGTTAAAAAACTAAATCAGGTCCTTAAGAGCGTAGGTTGCCCGAAGAAGCCAGCTTATTTGTTGGGGAACTGACAAAAACAAAAAGGCGAAGACGGGCCTGCTCCGATAGAAAAATAGAATTCCTGCGCCAACCCCTTCAGTCATTGACTTTTATACCATTTCGGGTAGCCTGAAACCATGCTACTTTTAAATCATTGCATCGAACTGTAGAGGATTTCGATAACTATGGAAAAGACCAAAAAAGTCCAACCACAAAAGCCAGCTGCTCCGAAAAAGCCGACTAAATCGGCTGCTTCAAAAAAAGCTGGGGCTCCTATCTCTCATGCGGTAGGCAGGCGGAAACGCTCTGTTGCCCGTGTCTGGCTTCGCCGAGGAACCGGTGCTGTTACCGTGAATGGCAAGGCTGCAAACAACTATTTTGACACCGATTTTAACCGAGCTCAGGTTGCATTGCCAATGAGCCTGGTCAAAGGTGTTTCTTACGATGTTGAGGTCAATGTTCGTGGCGGAGGCGTCAACACACAAGCCGATGCCGTCAAGCTTGGTATTGCGCGAGCACTTGTTGCTTCAGACAAAGAGATGAAGTCAGCGATGCGCAAACACCGCCTTCTGACCGTTGATTCTCGAGTCAAAGAACGTAAAAAATATGGTCAACGCGGCGCTCGTCGTAAGTTCCAATTCGTAAAACGTTAAAAAAGATCACCCTCCGGGGTGATTTTTTTATGGTCATTTGTTTCAGAAATACTAACCCCCGATTTAAAAAAGGTGACCGGAGATGTGTAGTGTTGTTGGTTACTTGGGCAAATCTCATTGCAAAACATTTGTTTTAGAAGGGCTTGCAAAACTTGAGTACCGAGGCTACGACTCTGCAGGTTTTGCCTGTCTGAATGTCAAAGACAACAGGTTGCTGTATCGAAAAGCGGCCGGAAAACTTTCTAATCTCACCAAAGAACTTAGCTCCTGTCCGATTGATGGCTTTTTGGGTATCGGTCACACTCGTTGGTCTACTCACGGAGTTGCGTCACAAGAAAATGCGCATCCTCACTTTGACTGCAACAAAAAAATTGCAGTGGTACACAACGGCATTTTAGAAAATCATCATGAGCTCAAAAAACAACTGACTCAGTCTGGTCACGTGTTTCATTCCGATACTGATACCGAGGTAATTGCACATCTGTTTGAGGAACTGTTAGAAGCGCATGGTGAATGCAAGCCTGCATTGCTTGAGCTTGTTAACAGACTTGATGGTGCGTTTGCGTTCATCAGTATCATGCAAGATCATCCAGATACAATGATACTGGTAAGAAAACGGTCTCCTCTTTGTATTGGCATTGGAGAAGATGAACTGTTTGCTGCATCAGATCTTTTGGCATTTATCGAAAAGACAAAAAAAGTTCTTTTTTTACCGGATGAAAGTTTTGCTATTGTGCGCGGACAGACTATCGAGTTGTATGACTTTTCTGGTAAGGCACTTCCCAAAAAAATTCAGAACCTAGAAGTTTCAAGCAACGTGCATAAAAAATTGGGTTATGAGCATTACATGCTCAAAGAAATTTACGAACAAAAAAATGGTATTTTTGAAACGCTCAATTTTTTAAAAAAAGTGGGTACAGATGTTTGGGAGCATTTGGGACTTTCTATCGATTACGTAAAAAGTTTGGAACGAATCTGTATTGTTGGATGTGGTACCTCCTGGCACGCGGCACGCATCGCCCAGTTTTTCTTTGAGCATACATGTCGTATTCCAGCGTCTGTGCTTTTAGCTTCTGAATTTCGGTACATGCCATTTTTTCCACATAAAAAAAGTTTATACATCGCTGTTTCACAATCAGGAGAAACTGCAGACACGCTCGAAGCAGTTCGATTGGTCAATGGGGCGTCTTTGCCAACCATTGCGATTACCAATGTTGCTTCCAGTTCCATGGTGCGAGAATCAGATGGATTTTTACTCACCCAGGCAGGGCCGGAAGTTGCCGTTGCATCGACCAAAGCGTTTTCTACACAACTGACCGCACTCTTTTGGTTTGCTCACAGGCTTGCTCTGGAAAAAGGATTTATTTCTGTTGATCAGATGGAGCGGGCACAAGAAGATTTGTTAGTTGCAGCACACGTGCTGGAAAACAGCATTGAAAACTATAAGTTAGACATCACACAAAAACACGCACAAAAATACGCGAAGTATAAAAAAAGTATTTTCTTGGGCCGGCACATCAGCTACCCGTTTGCGATGGAAGCAGCGCTTAAATTAAAAGAAATTTCTTATGTGTTTGCCCAGTGCTATCCGGCAGGAGAACTGAAACACGGTCCGCTTGCACTGGTAGATAATGAAACGCCGGTTTTTCTCTTTTCTCACCAAGATCCACTGTTGTATCAGAAAATTGTGGCAAACACCCAAGAGGTGAAAGCTCGTGGTGGGCATGTGGTTGCTTTTGCGTTTGAAGGGCAGGATGAGTTGTGTGAGCTTGCCGATCTTCCGTTTGTGTTTCCACGCGTGCATTCACTGCTTGGCCCTCTGGCAATGACGGGATTGATGCAATTTTTTGTTTACCAGATTGCCAAAGAACTGGGTCGGCCTATCGACAAACCACGAAATCTCGCAAAATCAGTAACGGTGGAATAAAAAAGAATTTTTTTATTCAATGAGAGCTGGGGTCCTTCTGAGGGGATTTCCTGAGGTGATTGGATTTGGGGGGTTGTTGTTGACCAACATAACGAGTAACAAAACAACAAAACCGGTGACTAAACTCACCGAAATACCGTATCTGGATCTTCTGCTCAGTGATAACTTCATTCGACGCCTCAAATGTGTGAACCGAAAAACACCAAAAAAACCCTCAATTAAGGGTTTCTCCGTACATAGTACTCCTGTTATTTTAATTGTCAACGGCTTGTGCTGGCTCAATACATATGAGACTCGGAGGCCACCAGATTTTGGTAGTTTTGCAAAGGTGTAAGAAGTTGTAAAGCCTGGTGAGGTCGTACTTGGTTATATGTTTTGGTGAATAGCTTGATTGCAAGGTTCAATTGCTCTAAATTAAGAGTGCCATCGTAAAATTGATAGAACTCGTGTTTAAATATGCCGTTAACCCTTTCTACAGAGCCGTTGTATTGCGGTCTTCGAGGAGGTAGTACAAGCAGACCAATGGCTTCTTTTTCGCATTCTGCTTCAAACTCTCCCATAAACTCTGAACCGCCATCTACTTGAATAGAGGTTATTTTAAAGGGAAATTGGGCTTGTATGTGATTCAAAAAGTCTTTTGCTAAAGCACTTGTAGCAACACAGTACGCTTTACCAAAAGAAATGCGTGTGAATGGGCATATTGCATTGAAATGTTTTACTTGTTTTCCATTCGGCAGTTTTACGGTCATATGATCAACCTGAACCAATTGACCTGGCCCATTGGATTTCATGCCATATCTCCATCGTTGGGCATGACTAGAAAAAGCTCTTTCTTTCTTTGCTTTAACGCAGCACATGAAAAAATGAACCGGCTTAATAATCCCTTTAGAAACGAGTCTCCGTATTATTCTGCCAACAGTAGCAACTGATAGATAAAGCTTGTATATCCTTTCTAGAAGAACTTTTATTTTCAATTTTCCCCAAATGGGAAAGCGTTTACGCAGCTTTGCGACAAACCTCTCTTCTTTGCGCCCCCATGCGGGCTTTCTCAGCCTGCTAGGGCGTTTATCTTCATCCTCTAGTCCAGCAAGTCCCAGCTCTTTATAACGCCTTCTCCAGCGGTATAACGTCGCCTTTGAAATGCTAATCGCTTCCAACGCAACCTTCTGGCTACATTTCTCCAGCATCAAGTTCTCATAAATCTTTAACTTTCTCTCTCTATCAAAGGCTTTTTCCGAATATTCCGTTTCATCTATTTGCCGAATCTGGTACAATTTTTTCTGCAAATATCCTGTCTGCATAGGCCGCCCTTTCGATTATGGTTAATGGTGGCCTATTATTTTACCCTATCAAGTCTCACATCTGTTTGATCCAGTACAAAGCCCCTTTAATTCCTCCCCAAAAGGCTTTCCTTCTCTTTGGAAGGCAAAAAAAAAGCCCCGGAAAACCCGGGGCTCGTTTGGATCGTACTTAAACTTCTGGATCTTTGTTGATTTCTTCTGGTCCATTTTTAATTGAATTTTCAAAGTAGTTGATCATTTGGTTGTGCGCATACCACTTTTTATAGTGCGCACACCACTCAGAAGGATTCCAGATAGGAAGATCCCAGAATGACACTTTGCGACGAGCTTTGCTAATGATGATATCAAAGTACAGATCGTTTTTGCATTTGAAGCCATATGGAGAAGAAATGGCGTCGTGTGGAAAGATTTGATGTCCTTCATTCAAGATTTCATCTGTAAGAGGTAGCTTCTTGAGGGTTTTCATTACCTTAATATCTCCGTCTATCGCATCAACAAGAGAGTTTAAAGATGTTTCAAGGTTTTTACGTTGGGAGTTGAGCTCTTTCACTGATTCACGAAATTTCAGTTCTGCGGTCAGGTCTTCTGATTTTATAATGTTATTGCGTATCCATTTAAATGGGTTGAGTGTTTTTTTAGTGATGGTTACGATTGCCTCATCATTTTTAACTATTATCTCTGGTATCGCTTTCAGTGTAAATAGTTCCCATAAACTTATAGGTGGTGTTATCCATTCTCCAGCCACTTTTTTGGCCACTTTGAACACTTTTTTTTCAAGATTTTTATTTGCTTCATATGCCTTGTGTGTTTCACGATATGTTTCATACGCACTGTTATTAGTTTTATACAACTCTGATAGCGGTTGCATATTTTTTCTGACTTCATTCAAGGCAGTCTGCACATTGTCCGGTAGAGCTATTTGCTGTGTGTTTCCTGTGGCTAGTGTCCCGGTGTAGATAGTTAGTGCAAGTCCGGTTGCTAAAACTACTTTCTTTGTATTCATAAAAACCCCTTCGTGTTTTATATTTGAAATATTTTTGCGCACATTGCGCTAGATTGGCCCTTTCCTGAGGGCGTATTATTTAGCATGCCTGAAAATTGAGGGGTGTGCAACTGCCCTTTGAAAGGCGTTATCTAGAGGGTTTTGCGAGGGAGGGCCCTGTGCTTCCAGTGGCCGTTTCTCCTTTGGAAGGCAAAAAAAAACCCGGGATAACCCGGGGCTAGTTACTGTTTTTTCTACGCTTTTATCTCATCCATATTAAGTTTTCCGTGAGTAGCAAATGTGGTTTTTAAGTATGAAACTGCTTGCGTGCGGTTACGCACTTTTTCTGGCATATTTTTTGCAGCAAAATCAAATGAATTGAGCAGTGTGATTGCACCCAAAAATTGATTATCTTTTGCAAGTGACTCTCGAGCACGCTCGGCCCAATTTTTTGCTTTCTTTTTTTCCTTTTTCGCCTGCCCTGCTGCGTCCGCCGTAGAACCTTGGAGGCGGGAGCCTGTCGAAGGGTTAGGATCTTTTTTCTCTTGGCCGTACGGTAAAATATAATCGGTAAGTGCTTTCTCTCTACCATAGAATTTTTTAAACCACTCAACTTGTTCTGGTGCAGAAAACAGTTTTTCGATGTTAAAATCTGTTTCTATGCCAGAACCTTGTATGGTGCTGCCGTCTGGAAGGTGGTAAAGTGACGTGGTTATTTTTGCGGCACAGTTATTGCTGACTGGAATAATTTCTTGTACCGATCCTTTTCCAAACGTTGTGGAACCGACTAAGAACACCATGAGTTGTTTTTGTTTTTTATTGCCCGCTTTTTTTGCCATGTTGTCCGAATGAATTTTAAGGCAACCTGCTAAAATTTCTGCTGCCGATGCGGTAAAGTTGTTGGTCAAAATAAAAATAGGCAGCCCATTGTTTGCAACCGGTTCTCTTTTTGTTGCAAACCGTTCTGTTTCTTGGTTTGTTTTATCTCGTGTTGTTACCACAAGACTATTTTTTGGTAAAAACAGTCCGGCAATATCGATAGCGGAACGCAGCAACCCGCCAGAGTTGTTTCGTAAATCTAAAATGAGACCCCGATATTTTTCTCGAGTTGATTTTTCAAGAAGGTGTTCAATTTGTTGTACCGCGTTGCTCGTGAAGCTACTCAAAGAAAGATAATATGTTTCATAGTCTTTTAGGTAAAAGGCGAGGGACGTTTGTTCTTTTACCACGCCGCGAGTAATATCAAAAGGAATTGGTTCTGGTTTGTCTTCTCGCAGTACTTTGATGTGTACTTTTGTTCCTTTTTCTCCGCGCAGTTTTGCGGTTGCTTCTTCTGTCGTCATGCCTTCAAGGGTTTTTCCTTCTATCTCGATAACTTTATCGTACGGTTCAATTCCAGCTTTTTCAGATGGTCCATCTGGTATCACATCCAGAATCATTAAAAACCGGTCTTTTGGTTTTCTTGTTGCGTCAATGACAACCCCGATACCAAAAAATTCACCACTGGTTGTTTCTATAATCATTCGGTATGTTTTTGGATCGAAAAAACTGGAGTGCGGGTCGAGCTTTGTCAAAAACCCATTAATCGATTGGATCATTGCTTGTTCTGGATCGTCAATGCGGTAATGTTTTTCTTTTGCAAGTTGCAGTACTTCTCCAAAAGTGTGCGTCCAGTTAAAAACAACGTCGTCATAGGGACGTTTTTTTTTCTTTTGATCTTCTTTTGAGTTTGCAATTGTAGGGAGTAGCAATAGAAGCAGTGTAAAAAGATGGACGCGTTTCATTTTCTTATCCTTTTTTGTGTACAGTAGTTTTTACAATTTCTCTGTTTAGAGGTTAGAAAGAACAGAGTTATGAAGTGAAGATTATTTCTGTATTTTTGTATTCTTCCTCTTTTTGTCGCAACAATCGTGTATTGTTTCGTAAAACCTTGAGTCCTTGCTTTTTACTGTTTTTTTGTGGAAAAATTTTTAAAAAGAAGTTGAAAAATAAAAACGGAGTGTATGTATGAAAACATTTAAGCGCACCATGTTGCGTGTGTTTTTTGGATTGGAAGTTTGTGTGTTTGTCGGTGTGTATCTGTTTGGACCAAGTGGTTTGCAAACAATGCTTCGTTTAGAAAATGAAAATACACAGCTTGACAACGAGGTTGCATCTTTGCAAAAAGAGGTTTTTGTGTGGGAAGAAAAAATTGCCGTGTGGCAGTCGGATGATTTTTACAAAGAAGAAATAGCGCGTAAACAACTTCAGATGGCACGGGGTGGGGACGAAATTTATTATGTCGATCATGCCTAGACCTTGGCAATGTGTGTGTCCCTGTTATACTGAATTATACATGTTTCTTAGCCAATCACGTCCATTTTTTCATACTCATTTTCTTTTTTGGTTGGCATATGGTGTGCGAACATAAATTTTACAAAGGATAGCTATCATGGCAGAAGAAAAAGATACTTCGGCTCCAGTGTTGAACGAACACGAAAATCGTCTGCAAAAAGTAAAGACAATGCGAAGTGCCGGCACTGAGCCGTGGCCGTATCGCCAAAAGGTGAGCGCAACGTGCCAGCAGGTTCTTGATGAGTACAAGGATGGTCAAGAGAAAAAATACAGCGTTGCGGGTCGGTTGCTGACTATGCGACTGCACGGTAAAACAGGATTTGCAACTATTCAAGACAGAACCGGAAAATTACAAGTCTACGTGCGCAAAGATGCTGTGGGGGATGAGGCGTTTGAATTTTTTCAGCACAACGTAGATTTGGGTGACATTCTTTGGTTTTCTGGCAGTTCATTCAAAACAAAAACCGGTGAAATTACCCTCAAGGTTGAACAGTTGATTTTGCTCAGTAAATGTTTACATCCTCTACCAGAAAAATTTCATGGCATTGCTGACATCGAAATAAAATACCGACAACGGTATCTTGATCTTATCACCGATACAGAATCCCAAGAAAAATTCAGAAAACGTTCGAAAGTTGTCAGCACTATTCGATCGTTTTTAGAAGAAAAAGATTACATTGAAGTAGAAACACCAATGCTTCATCCAATTCCTGGTGGTGCTGCAGCACGTCCATTCATCACACACCATAACGCACTTGATAGTGATTTTTATTTACGGATTGCTCCGGAGTTGTACTTGAAGCGTTTGGTTGTGGGTGGATTTGAACGTGTGTACGAACTGAACAGAAATTTTAGAAATGAAGGAGTTTCAACCAGGCACAATCCAGAATTTACAATGCTTGAGTTTTATACCGCGCACGAAGATTACCATTTTGCTGCGGATCTTACTGAGCAATTAATCAAGACGATTGTTTCCAAATCTTGTGACGAACCGGTTGTTTTATTTGGTGATCATAAAATTGATTTTTCAAAACCATTTGCACGCTTGTCGATGGTCGATGCGGTTATGAAACATGGTAACTACAAAAAAGATGATCTTTCTGAAAAAAATATCGACAAAGTTATTGCGGCACACAAGCTAGAACTTCCAAAATCAGGAACATCATGGGGACACAAGTTGCTTGCGCTTTTTGAAGAGTTGGTTGAACCAAAATTGATACAGCCAACATTTATTATGGATTTTCCTGTTGAAGTTTCTCCGCTTGCAAAACGTGATCCAGAAAACCCGCGCATTGCATCACGTTGGGAGCTGTTTGTTGCGGGTATGGAACTAGCAAACGCATTTAACGAATTAAATGATCCGTTTGATCAGGCAGAGCGGTTTAAAGAACAAGTACAAGCTCATGAGCGTGGAGATGCAGAAGCGCACCACTATGATGCGGATTATGTTTTGGCTTTGGAACACGCGCTTCCTCCAACTGTTGGTGTTGGCATTGGTATTGATCGTTTAACAATGTTGCTGACCAACACAACGTCAATTAAGGATGTTATTTTGTTCCCAACATTAAAGAAGAAAAAACTGTAATTTTTTCGCAAGTGATTTTATTTGCTTAGCAGTTGTTTGGTTTCCTTCAGATGAAAAATCTTGAAGGGAACCATTTTTTTTTTGTACGTTCTGCAGCAAAGAGTACAGAAGAAAAAATAGTTTTATGGGAAAGGGGAACAAATGAAATATCGAAGATTGTCTTTTATATTTGCGATCACTGTTTTGTATTACTCAACGGGGACGCAAGTACATACTGCTCATGATGCATCGTTTATTTTAGATGAAGTTGTTGAAGTTGATGGTACGAAAGTTACGCGTCGTGGTCTCATTAGTCAAATTGTACAGGCGGTTGAAGGTGTTGTCTCTGTAACCGAAGATGTTTTGGCAGCAATTTTGTTGCCTCTCAGACAACTTATCAAGCTTGAACTCGATTCCATTGAGCACAGTCCGCACAAAGATGAAAAAGCAACAGTGAGGTTGGGTGGTCCCGTGTGTGAAGAAGAAATGGAATTTCGTGATCGCCGCTTTCCGATTGTGAAGTATGGTCAAGAAAGAATGCTTGATATGCAGTTGGATGATGAAGACGTTCTTGAAATCACATTTGTAGGAAGTGGTGGCGGTGTACGTGCAAAAACATATTCGTTGGGTGCTTTTGTGGGAGCGGACAAAATAGGCTTGCTTGATACTGCCATGTACATGTCCGGCCTTTCTGGTTCAACATGGTTTTTAGCGCCATGGATTTCCAGCGGTTTACCGTTAAGTGAGTACAAAGATCGCGCAATTGATGATGTCTGTGCTGGTATGAGTATTCAGGCTCTTGATGATATTGACGATATGCTTGATGCGGTGTGGGCAAAGTTTGCATTCAAACAGCATATCAATGTGATCGATTTGTATGGTGGCTTGCTTGGGAATAATAACCTCCGCGGTCTGGGGGAAGATCAAAACTTAGTGTATCTTTCTGATCAAAAAAAATCGCTTCTGGATGGAATATTTCCGATGCCAATTTATACCGCAATATTGGGCGAATGGGATACTGAAAACCATTGGTATGAATTTACGCCGTATGAAGTTGGAACTCGTTGGCTTGGCGCGTACATTCCTTCTTGGTCGTTTGGGCGAAAATTCAAAAAAGGTGTTTCAAAATCTTCTGCTCCAGAACAAACGCTTGGTTTTTTGATGGGGATATTTGGTTCTGCTTTTGCTGCAAGTTTTGAAGAAATGTATGAACAAGCAATCGAGAATATGAAGCTACCAAAATTTTTAAGAAAAGTTCCAGGTGCAGAGAAGATTTTTGAGGCGTTGAGAAAGTTGCTTGGAAAACTGGCATTTGAAACAGAGCTTGGTGAGCTGCGTGTTGCGTGGGCACAGGTGTTTAATTACGTATACAAAATGAGAGAGTGCCACTTTAGAAAAGAAAAAGATTTAAAACTTGTTGATGCCGGTTTGGATTTTAATAATCCAATTTTTGCGACCTATCGACGTCCTCCATACGGAGGTGCTCCCGATGTTATTTTTGTGTTTGATTCTGGTGCAACGGTCAGTGAAAAAGAAATGCAGAAAGCAGAAAAATATGCACGTCGAGAAAATTTTGCATTCCCTGAAGTTGGACGCTTTGATCCTCGAGGAAAATCTCTAACTGTATTTGGTGATGTTTTTGACTTGGATACTCCTCTGGTTATTTATATGCCACGTGTTATAGATCCATATTTGCTTGCCCATTATATGCATGATTCTGAATTGGGAGAATATGTTGATGTTTTGAAAGATTTTGACATTGAAAAAGAGGCGAGTAGTGGTTTTGCAAAAACCTTTAACTTTGACTATGAACGTGAAGAAGCGGAAACCCTTATGAGCCTTGCAGAGTTTAATGTACGGGCATCTGCATACAAAATAAAAGAATTGTTAAAAAATAGAATTGCGGTCAAACGAGCTCGTCGTCTTGATGGCGAAAAAAAGTAAGGAAGGAGAGTAGAAAAAAACTTTGTCTGGGGGAAGCGGGCAGTGTTAAAGGTTGATGAAAAAGTGAGGTAATAATGAAAAGAAGAGCTATAGGTTTTTTTATTGTGCTTCTAGGGGTTGTACTTTCCCTAGGGGTTCGACAACATTTAATTGGTCAGCGCACAGAAACTATAAAGGTTGCAAAATTAGATCTTAAAAAGGCTTGGAATAAAGCTAAAAAATTTGGAAAAGATCTTGGTAACAAAGTGAGGGATGCTTTCAAGAAGGGTGGAGCAAAAGTTGCCCAAAAGGTTGGAAAGCAAGTAACAAAACTCACTACAAAGCTTGAAGATAGTCTTTTTAAAATTCAAAGAAAAATTGGACCTCTTGTTACTGCGCCGATCAAAAAAAGAATGAACAAGCATATTCTGAAAGTAAATCCAAAGCAGGATGTTAATACAATACTGCAAGATTTGAAGTTGGAGTCTGCGTTTCGAGCAGGTTCTCCAATGTCTCCTCGAGAAAAGAAGCTTTTATCCGCAAAATTTCCGAAGATGCAAACGTTTTTGAAAGAAAGAATGGGTTATACCATTCCTCTTGATCTTATTCCATATGTTTGGATTGCATTAAGTGGTGGTGGACATCGAGCAAACATGTATTCATATGCGGTGTTGTCAGAACTTGATGCTCACGGATGGTTTGAGAACTCCACACACGTTTCCACGCTTTCCGGATCCGGTTGGCTTGTGTGGCCTATGTATGTATGGATGGCCAAAACAGGTGGAACAGTTGAGCAGTATAGAGAGCGACTGCTCTCGATTGTTACACACGGTCCAGAGTTATGGTCTTTAACTCACGTGAAAGGAATTACGAATCGAATCTTAAGAGCCCTTGTTCGCGGAAAGTCTGTTTCATTTGCTGATTTTTATTCTAGCTTCCTTTCTTCTTTGTTGTTCCACGATTTTGGAAAGGATGGTGATCCTCAACAAGTGTACATGGATGACATTCGCGAGCTGGTTGAAAGTGGGAAGGTTCCGTTCCCTGTTCTGACAATGTTGTCTGTTCCGGATACACGTTTTTGGACTGCAAACATTTATGAGGTCGGTTGCCCAGTACTTGGTCTTTACGTCATTGAAGAGCTGTTCAACAGAAAAGGAGATAAGGGACCATGGGACAGGGAAACCCTGGGGTCGTACGTTGGGGCGAGTTCTTTGGCTCCTGGTGCAAACATGAAAGAAATTTATGATCAACTCTTTGCCCAAATGAAAGGTACTGTTGGAAAGGTTGCGAAATTACTCAAGATGGTTGGAGACCTTCGTTTTATTTATTTTGAAAAAGAGTTTCCATTCCAGGGGTACAATGATCTTCCGTTGTATGACACGATAAAGAAAAAGACATACTCTCAAGTAAAAACATACAAGATTACCGACCCAGGTGTAATTTTTGGAAATTCCTTCTCTGTTGCAGTTGAGCTTTTGCACTATCTCCTGACTGAAGAAAAAGAAAAACGACCTCTCATTTTATTTGTTGGAGAAGCTTCAGCAAATGTGGGTGAAACAGAGTGGAATCTTATATACAAACTTCTGGCAGGAGACAACATAGACGGAAAAGTGTACTCAATTGATGCTGCTGGCAAAAGATTGTTGCTTCCGGGACCAGGAGAGAATCCACAAGCTTTGGCTGAAAATTTAGTGAGTCGGTTAGAAAGTGATCATGTCCTTGCGTTCTATCTGCCAAGAATTATAGATGAAAAAATGATAGAGAAATATAAAGATGATCCTCGATTCAAAGAAGCAATTAAAAAAATGGAAACAATGGGAAGCAATGCAGAGGTTAATAAACGATACGCAACCTTTGCAGAGCAAATCATAGAAAGGATTAAGCGTCTTGGTACCAACGCAGATATTTCTAGTTTCTTCACAACGTTCAAACTTAAATATCCAAGACAGGAAGCGGAAGACTTTGTTGATTTAGGAAAACTGAATATACGTCTTGCGATGATGGTAATGGAAGAGCAGATAAGTGAATTCATGCTCAAATGGATGAAGACATACAATCCAGCTGCGTACGAAAAAGCTAAGGAAGAACTGGCTGAACGAACCGCACTCACTGCTGCGCAAGCAGCCCTTGGAATTGGTGAGATTCCGTCAAAACCAGATGAGCCTGCGGCTCCGATGTATGTTGCTCCAGGAGAACCGGAAAAAGAGCGTGTAACAGAAGAGCTTCCAAAGCAGCCCCCAGCAGCAGTGCCGTCTGCGCTCGATACTCTTCTGAAAGGAATGGAAGCAGGGACAAAAGAGGAACCCGCAGAAGAAAAAACAGAAGAACCAACGGAAGATCCGGTAGAATATCGACAACCGGATACTCCAGAAGTTCCAGAGCAAGAGGCTCCAACCGTTCCAGAGTCAGATCAAAAGTTGCTCAAGGGGCTTGAAGCTCTGATGGGGTAACATTTTTACGGTAACCAAGAAGGGCTGGCAAAAACGCCGGCCCTTTTTTTTACCTTCCCATTTTTTGTGAACTCCTGTACCTTTTTTTAATACATAAATGTAATAAAAGATATCAAAGAAAGTTCATGTGTGAATACGCTTCAAGGTGAAAAATATTTGTGGAGACTTCCAGAAGAACAAAAGGAATTGCTGTTGAAGTTTTCCGCCGGCTACAATCTTTCTTTTCCAGTTGTGCAAACACTTTTGTCTCGTGGTGTTGCTTCAAAAGAAGAGTTTGATCAATTTCTATTTAGTTCTTTTGAACGTGATGTTGCCCATCCATCGCTTATGAAAGATGCGCAAAAATCGGTTGAGCGTATTTTGCTTGCTATTAAAAAAAAAGAGCGAGTTTTAATTTTTGGTGATTATGATGTTGATGGAATTACATCAACATCTTTGATGATGACATGTCTTTTGCCTCTTGGCGCAGATGTTAATTTTTTTCTTCCGCATCGCGTGCGAGATGGGTATGGTATTTCTTCAAAAATTGTTGAGCGCGCAGCAAAAAATAACTACAAACTTATTATCACTGTTGATAATGGGATTTGTGCATTTGAACCTGCGCAAAAAGCAAAAGAGCTTGGCATTGATTTGATTATCACCGACCATCATAGGCAGAAAGAAAAAGTTCCCGAAGCATTTGCAGTTGTTGATCCAAATCAAGATGAATGTACATATCCGTATAAACATCTTGCCGGAGTTGGTGTTGCATTTAAGTTAATGTCACTTTTGTATGAACAAAAAAAATTACCTCTTTCTGAAAAAGCGTATGAGCTTTTGCTTTTGGGAACTGTGGCAGATGTGGTTCCTTTGACTGGGGAGAATCGTTTTTGGGTTCGACATGGTTTGCATGTAATGAACAAAACAGATAGTTATCCTTTTTCGGTTCTCAAAAAAAATGGAAAGGTTACAAAGCCCATCGTTTCCTCAACCGACATTGGGTTTTCTATCGCGCCACAAATAAATGCGCTAGGAAGGTTAGAAGATCCTCGTCAGGGAGTGAAATTCTTAATCGGCTTAGAAAAAAAAGAGGTTGATGAGGTTGGAAGAATTTTATTTGAACTGAACCAGGCACGCAGAAACATTGAGCGTTCCATTGTGCAAGAAGTTGAAGAAGAAATAACACAAAAACGTATTGACCTTGACGTTGATAATGTTGTGATTGCAGCAAGCAGGTCGTGGCCTCCTGGAGTAATCGGTTTGGTTGCATCGAGAATTGTTTCTGCACATGGACGTCCTGCGTTGTTATTTCACTTAACCGATGATGGACTTGCAAAAGGATCGTGCCGGTCGATACCTGAATTTAATATTTTTGATGCATTGCAAAACTGTTCTGATCTTCTTGAATCATTTGGCGGTCACTCATTTGCCGCCGGTCTTTCTTTAAAACAGAAAAATCTTCCTGCGCTTAAAGAACGCCTTGAAGCATTGATTAATGAGCAGCTGACGGAGTATGATTTAAAACAAAAAATAGAACTGGATTCTCCGATTGTTCTTACCGATCTAAATAAAAAGTTTATGAGTGATCTTCAGTTGTTAGAACCATTTGGAAATAAAAATAAACGTCCACTTTTTTATGCGCAAGATTTGGTACAAGTTCAAAAGCCAACGCTTTTGAAGGATTTACATGTGAAGTGTTCTGTCTTTGCAGATGGGGTTATCAAGCCGCTTGTGTTTTTTAACCGGCCGGAATTATTTGAAAAATTGCTTGAGCGTGGAAAAAAGCCATTTCATGTTGCTGCAGAAGTTTCGGAAAATTATTGGAATGGCCGAACGAGCATTGAACTTATTGGTGTTGATGTTGTTTTAGACTAAAAAGATTTTTTTATGATAATTACGATCGATGGTCCTGTTGCGAGTGGAAAATCAACCATTGCGCGGCGATTGGCAAAAAAATTAAAAATGTATTACCTCGGTACTGGTTCTTTGTATCGAGGACTTGCCTATGTTTTAATTCATCATGCTTCCTATTTGGAGGAAGATCTCGAAAATCCAAAACCAGAAGATTTAAAAACATATCTCGACCCAAAACGTTTTGTGTATGTATATGATCATGAACATGGGGAAAAGATAACGTTTGATGGGCAGGATATCACTCCTTTTTTAAAAAAAGGTGCGAGTATGGATAAAGCTGCTTCTGTCTTAAGTGCAAAAAAAGTGGTTCGAGAAGCACTCTTGGAGCTACAGCGTTTTTACGGAAAAAATTACGACTTGGTTGTTGAAGGACGGGATGTTGGTTCAGTCGTGTTTCCTGATGCAGATTACAGATTTTTTTTGACTGCATCTTTACAGATACGTGCACAGCGTTGGCAGTCAGATCAACAAAAAAAGGGAGTGGAGGTTGCGATTGAGGACGCAATGAAGATTGTCAGCGCTCGAGACAAGCGTGACCAAGAAAGAAAAGTGGCGCCGCTCATAAAACCGAGCGGCGCCACTCTCATTGATAACTCTGATCTTGATCTAGAAGAAACCTTAAAAGAATTTATGCGTTTTATATGGCCTTCTTGAAGGATAAAAACTTAGTTTTTTGGTTCTATCCTTTTTTGTTTTTTTCGTTGTTTTCTTTTTAGCCTTTCTTTTAGGTCTTTTCTTTTTAGAGAATTTCTTTTTGGTCGTAGGTTTCTTTTTCTTTCTAGTTTTTTTCTTAGCTTTACGTTTAGTAGCTCTTTTCTTTTTGGAGGATTTTTTCTTAGCTGTAGGTTTCTTTTTCTTAGAGGTTTTCTTTTTTGTTTTAGCTTTAGGTTTCTTGCCAGCTCTTTTCTTTTTGGAGGATTTCTTCTTAGTTGTAGGTTTCTTTTTCTTAGAGGTTTTCTTTTTTGTTTTAGCTTTAGGTTTCTTGCTCGTTCTTTTCTTTTTCTTTTTTGCAGATTTCTTTTTTATTTTTTTTGTTGTATCTACGTGTGTTGTAACAGAGCGTCTGAATGGATTGTAGGAAGCAATTCTTGCTGTTGTTTTCTTGGCTTTTTTCTTGCCTTTACGCTTAGTAGCTCTTTTCTTTTTGGAGGATTTCTTCTTAGCTGTAGGTTTCTTTTTCTTAGAGATCTTCTTTTTGGTTTTGGCTTTAGACTTTTTGGCTCTTTTTTTCTTGGCTACGCTTTTCTTAGCTTTACGTTTTGTAGTTTTTTTCTTAGCTACACGCTTCTTAGCTTTACGTTTTGTAGTTTTTTTCTTCTTCTTCTTCTTCTTCTTCTTCTTCTTCTTCTTAGCAGAAGGCTTCTTTTTCTTAGAGGTTTTCTTTTTGGTTTTGGCTTTAGGTTTTTTAGCTCTTTTTTTCTTTGCTACAGGTTTCTTTTTAATCTTTTTAACTTTGGTATCTTTTGCCTTTACATGTGTTGCAAGAGAATGTCTAAGCTTTCTATACGATGACGCCGTTTTTTTAGTTGCTTTTTTATATGCTTTCTTCTTTTTAAGAGTTTTCTTTTTTAAGGGGCGCTTTTTCTTTCTAGTTTTTTTCTTAGCGACGCGTTTCTTGGCTTTACGTTTTGTAGTTTTTTTCTTCTTAACAGCAGGTTTCTTTTTCTTTCTAGTTTTTTTCTTTGTTACGCGTTTTTTAGCTTTACGCTTTATAGTTTTTTTCTTCTTAGCAGAAGGTTTCTTTTTCTTAGGGGTTTTCTTTTTAGCTTTAGGTTTTTTGCGTTTCTTTTTCTTGATTTTACGTTTTGTAGTTTTCTTCTTTTTTGCCTTTGTTTTAGCTTTTTTTGTATGGCCCTTTTTAATTTTTGTGACTTCGCTGTCTTTTGCCTTCACATGTGTTGCAAGGGATCGTTTGAATTCTCTATGTTGTCGTGTTGCAGATCCAATTTGTTTTTGTAGTGCAATTTTTTCGTGTTTTAGTTTTTGAATGGCTGCTGATTTTATTTTTTTGAGTTCTTTATGTTGTGCTGCAAGCTTTTTATTTTCTTTTTTCAGGCGCTTGGTTTCTTGGTATTTTTTAGTGAGAGATTCCTTTTCTTTTGTAAGTCGCTCAACCTGTTTTTCTTTGTCTTTTTCAAGCCGTTCGATTTGTTTTTCTTTTCGGGCAAGTTCTGATTTGAGTTTTTCTACTTCTCGTTTGAGCGAGGCCTGACTTCTTTTCTGTTCTGTTTGTTCTTTTGTGAGTTCTGTGTTTTCTTCAAGAAGATCTGTTCTTTCTTCTTGGCACGATCCTTCTTTTGCTTCTAGTTGCTTGTTTTTTCTTTTTAGTTGTCTGTTTTCCCGTTCAAGTTTTTCTATTTCTTCTTCAACTTTTTCTAGATTGTCCTGAATTTTTTCGCTGTTTTTCTCTAGACGATCAATTGTGTTTTTTCGTTTTTCTTTTTCTTCTTCTAGATCTTCTTTCAGCTCTTTGTTGGCTTTGTTGAGTTTTTCGCTTACAGCCTTAGTTCTCTTGTAGTCTTTACTTGTTTCTCTGTTTTCTGCTTCCAGTTTTTTGTTTTCTTTTTCAAGTTCTTCAAGTTCTTCTTGAAGATCTTCAACGGTGTTTTCAAGGTTTTCGATTTTGCTTTGTGTTCCTTTATAACCAGAAAGTTTTTTGGAGAGTTCTATGTTTTTTTCTTTTAGATCTTCGATTTTATCTTGAAGATCTTCATTTCTGCCAGAAAGGCTTGCAATGGTGCTGGCGTGACCGCTGGTCTTTTTTTGCAGCCTGTTATGTTTTTTTAGAAGTTCGTTGTGTTTGGTTCGTAATTCGCTGTTCTTTTTTTTCAGTGTTTCTTCTAGATCGTTTTTTTCACGAACTCTTGCTTTTGTTTCTATGTTTTGCCTGATCTCGTCAACCTTTTCCTGAACGAGTCGTGCAATTTTAAGTTCCTGGTTTTCTCTTGTTGCTTTGACGATATTTTTCGGTTTGATTTCCGATGCTTTTTTCTTATAGTGTTTTTTGACAGTCTTTTTTGCCTTGTGGTGTTTTTTGTGTCTTTTTTTCGCTTTATTTATTTTTTGGATTGTTTTTTTAGGGGGTTTTTTTGCAGCAGGCTCTTTTTTACATGCCGGAAAGACCAGAAGGCCGCACAGGCATAATAAAGATAGGACTTTGCTTCTCACGCACTTCTCCTTGTTAAAAAAAGGTAACTACTTTTTTCCTTCTTCACACAATAAGCATGTTACCGTTTTTTTTTCAAGAATTTTTTACTTTTTATTTGGAGTTGCGAGTTCTTTTGCGTCTTTTTGTAGAGGTGGTTTTTCTTCTTTTTCTTTTTTTCTTAAATGCATTTTTTTCAAAGACGCTTTCCAGGACTTCGTCCATGTTGGCAACGAAGAGAACCTTTAAGTCCCCAAGGTCGGTGTCCTTCAAAATTTCTTGCATGTCATCTTGATTTTCTTTTGGCACAATGACCGTTTTGATTTCATGCTGTCTTGCAGCAAGTAATTTTTCTTTAAGCCCACCGATGGCAAGCACGCGTCCTTGCAACGTGATTTCGCCAGTCATAGCTAGATACGGAAGAAGAGGTTTTTTAGTCAGAGCAGAAATGAGAGCTGCACACATGGTGATTCCGGCAGAAGGACCATCTTTTGGAGTCGCACCTTCCGGCATGTGAATGTGAAGATCTCTTGAAGTATAAAACGAAGGTTTAAGTCCAAGTTCAGTAGCGCGAGACCTGATGTAGCTAAGTGCTGCTTGTGCAGATTCTTGCATTACATCGCCAAGCTGACCGGTGAGGGTAAGGCCTCCTTTTCCAGAAATGGCAGAGGTTTCAATTTCTAAAACGTCTCCACCTACTTCTGTCCATGCAAGCCCAGTGGCGATACCAGTTTTTCCGGCTTGCTTGTTCAAGCTTGTTTTTCTGAAGGTTGGATTTCCAAGCCATTCTTTCACTACCTTGTCGGTAATCGTTACACTTTTGAGTTTTGGATTTTTCAAAAGTTTTTGAATTGCTTTTCTCATGAGTTTTGCAATGACACGTTCAAGTTGTCTGACTCCAGACTCTCTTGTGTAGTTGTCGATGAGGTTGTGTAGCTGTTCCCGAGAAAGTTTGAACTGCTTTGTAGAAAGATTGTATTCTTTCAAATTTTTTGGAATCAAAAACTTGCGTGCAATTTCTATTTTTTCATCACCGGTATAGCCATCAAGGTAAACAATTTCCATCCGGTCAAACAGAGGGTATGGAATTCCTTCCATCACGTTTGCGGTTGCTATGAACATTACCTTTGAAAGGTCATAGTCCACATCAAGAAAGTGGTCCATGAATTTGTTGTTTTGTTCTGGATCCAAAACCTCAAGCAAAGCAGATGCAGGGTCGCCGTGAATGTCTTGTGAAATTTTATCAACCTCATCAAGTAGAATGACGGGATTGGTTACCTGTGCTTTTTTCATGCTTTGGATAATTTTTCCAGGAAGGGCACCGATGTATGTTCTTCTGTGTCCACGAATTTCTGCTTCGTCTTTTATGCCACCAAGAGATATCCGCACAAATTCTCTGCCCATACTTTGTGCAATCGATTGTGCGAGGGATGTTTTTCCAACACCAGGAGGACCAACCAAACAAATAATTGGTGAACGTTCCATGGTTTTTGAATATTTTTTTGCAGCCAAAAATTCAACGATACGCTCTTTTGCTTTTTTCAAGCCGAAGTGATGTTGATTCAAAATTTTTTCTGCCTGCACAAGACTAATTTTATCTTTTGTTGTTTTGTTCCAAGGAACAGAGGTCATCCAGTCTACGTAATGCCTACTTACTACCGCTTCTGCAGAAAGAGGTGGCATCTGTTCAAGGCGCTTCAATTCCTTTTCAACTTTTTCCGTTGCTTCTTTTGAAAGCCCAAGCGGTTTTATTTTTTTTCTAATTTGGTCAAGCTCTGAAACATGATCTTCTCTGCCCAACTCTTTTTGGATCGCTTTCATCTGCTCATTTAAGTAATATTCCCGTTGGTTTTTTTCAACCTGCGTTTGAATGCGTCCTCGAATTTTTTGTTCCGTCTGCAAAATCTCGATTTCTTTTTTCAGATGCGTGCAGATGGTTAGCATGCGTTCAGGAAGCTCGATTGTTTCTAAAATGTTTTGTCGTTCGTGGAATGACAAATTGATGTGTACTGCGATTGTATCTGTGATGTAGTCAATATCCTTGCTGCCTTTTACACTTGAAGTTAGATCAAGCGGGGCCTTATCGTTTAGTTTTGCATAGGTATTGTAGAGTGTTCGCAGTTGTCTCCAGATAGCTTCTATCTCTGTGGAGTTTTCGGATTTGGTGGTTGGAAGAACCTCACAGCTAACTCCTATGAACCCCTCGGTTTGCTCGATGCTTGTGATTTTTGCCCGACAGAGGCCTTCTGCCAAAATTTTTAGAGCGCCGTTGGGCATGCGCATTACCTGCAAGATGGTTGACTTGGTCCCATAATCAAAGACATCCTCAGGTGTGGGGGTTTCCGTTTTTGGGTCTTTTTGCGAGGTTATGAAGATGGTCTTATTGTGCTTGAGTGCGTACTCTACAGCCTTGATTGAAGCACGTCTGCCCACAATGATGGGTATGATGCTCTTTGGCAAGATAACGACGTTTTTGAGCGGTAAAAGCGCAAGCATGTTCTCTGACTCTTGCATCCCGACTGAGGTATCGACCATTTTTATTGAACTTCCAGGTTATTATGAACTTTTTTGTGTCTATTTGAAAAGAAATCTTGGATGGGAGTGAAATATGCTTTAACCCCCCACTTGATTCCCTATATACCATTCTATTTTTTGCGTGGATTTTTGCAAGGGAATTTTAGTCAAAGTCTTGATTTTTTAGGGGTGATTCTCTGTAATAGAAGGTGTTTGGGTTTCTCGTAGTTTTAATACCCTGTGTAGGGGGGTCTGTCTGAGGGGTGGAGCGTTACCATTTTTGTGATTGGTTTCGTGCTGAGCCTGTCTGAGTCCACATTGAAGGGGGGCTGTATGATTTGACTGTTTGGTAATGAAATGGTCAGATACCCGGTATTTGGCCGAAGCTGATGTGGCTTTTATTTTTACAGATTATGAATCTTTTGGTACGATGTCCTCATGGGTGGGGACGTACTTCAACTCAACTGTTCAATTTATAGTTTTCACAATATCAGAAAGGTTGCCGGATGCTAAAACGTATCGCTCAGGCATTGTGGGGGAAATTTGAAAGCAGGGAGGAGATCACAAAGTTTGTGAAGCTCGCCACTGTTTTCTTTTTGGTTATTGGGGTTTATTGGGGTATGCGACCGTTGAAAGACAGTATTTTCACAACACTGGTTGGTGTTGACTATCAGCCGTTTGCAAAAATTCTTTCCCCATTCATTATTGCTCCTCTTGTTATTCTTTATAGTAAACTTGTTGACGCATTTCCGCGCAACAAAGTGTTCTATGTGCTTCTGAGTATTTATGGCGTTATTGCGCTGTTATTCTCTTTGTCATTCACCTTCTTTGTTGATCTTGCGACAGCTACCAAATCTTTTTACAACTTTTTTGGGTGGGCATGGTATGTCTACATCGAAAGTTTTGGTTCATTGGTTGTTGCACTCTTCTGGGCGTTTACCTCAGATATTACCGGGACAGTTTCTGCAAAGCGTGGCTTTCCGCTTATCTACTTGTTTGGACAAGCAGGAAACATGCTCGGTCCTTTAGTGTTGCGTGCAGACCGCCTTGGGTTCCAAACCAGTGCACCAGTTATTGCGATCATCGCTTGCCTGATGTTCTTGACCGGATTTATGATGTGGTTCTTTGTAAAGACTACGCCTGCTTCCCAGCTTGAATCATATAAAGGGGCAGAAAAAGTAGAAAAGAAAAAAGACGAGCACGAAGAACCAGGATTTTTGGATGGTTTCAGGTTGTTGCTCAAGCATGGGTATTTGCTTGCAATCACAGGCATCATTGTCTTTTATGAAGTTGTGGTGACGATTTTGGATTTCTTCTTCAAGTCAAGTGCAGCAGATCATTACAGGGGGCTTGTTGCTGACGGAACAATAGATCCAAAACTGTTTGAAAAATCTCTTTCCGGTTACTTGGGTGACTATGCAGTATGGACAGGTATCGTTGCAACATGTTGTGTACTGTTTGGTATCAACAGCATTCACCGTAAACTTGGAACTGCAGCATCGCTTATCTTGCTTCCAACCTTGGTTGCCGTTGCGGTGTTCACACTCCGTGTAAGCCCAACGCTAACTGCGGCATTCTGGATTATGGTGTTCTCGAAAGCTGTAAACTATGCATTAAACCAGCCAACAATCAAACAGCTTTACATTCCAACAACCAAAGATACCAAGTACAAAGCGCAAGCATGGATCGAAATGTTCGGTTCCCGTGGCTCAAAAGCTATCGGTTCCGGTATCAACCTGTTTAGAGGATTCTTGAAATCTTCCATGGGAGCAAAAGCAGGTGTTGCATTCTTTATTACGATCAGCACCGGTGTATCTTTTGGTTTGATTGGCGTATGGTTCTTTGTTGCCGTTTATATTGCACGCACCTATAACAAAGCAATCGCGGAAGACAGAGTTGTTTGCTAATAGCGCAATGAACTCAGGTACGTATGTGTTTGAAATAAAAGATGGTTCTTCAAGTCTGTGGCTTGGAGGACCATCTTTGCAAAAAAGGTATAGTAAAGAGTGAAGCGAGGGATGGAACGAAAAGGGTGATTTGATTATAAAAGGACCTTCATGGGTGCAAATCTGGGCGACGTTTCTGAGAAAAACACAACGGACAGTTCTGACGGCCGTTTGAAATTAATTTTGCTTTCTGCTCTTTATTTTTTGATCATTGCTGGGTACACAATTCTTCGGGATCTAAAAAATTCAATATTTATGGCAACCGTTGGTGAGGATTATATTCCTTTGGCCAAGTTTGGTGTTGTTCTGTTTCTTATTCCTTGTATTTTATTTTATTCAAAGCTTGTCGATAGGGTTCGTAGATACCATCTTCTGATGATATACAGTGTATTTTACGCTTTGTTTTCTTTGTTTGTTGCGCTTTTCATAATTGGGCATCCAATTGTTGGTATCGGTAATACGGATCAAAGTCCATATCGCTTATTTGGGTGGTTTTTTTATTTTTGTGTAGAGGGCGTTACTCCGTTTGTGGTGAGTGTATTTTGGTCATTTGTTAATTCGGTTACAAAGCCTAAGGAGGCGAGGGATAACTACGGATTTTTGGTAGGTGGCTCTAAGCTTGGAGGAATGCTCAGTGCTGGGTTTGCCTGGGCGCTGCTGGGATCCGCGGGTTTGCCTATCATCGGGGGACTTTCTGGTATTGCAAAACACCAACTTATTCTTGTTTTTGTCTCACTGTTTTTTACTGGAATTCCAATTGTTGTGTGGTTGTTGATGCGCAATGTTGCAGGATATCATTTGCATGGATATGAGGCGGTCTATCAAGTTGAGAAAAAGCGAAGCAAGGAAGGAAAAAGCAAAACAGGAATTTTTGCAGGTTTGAAGATGTTTATCAAGTATCCATATGTGCTTGGTATTTTCGGAATGGTCTTTTTTTATGAAATTCTTGCTACTGTTCTGAGTTATCTTCGGCTTCTTGTTGCGAAGGCTGGTTCTTCTTCTGTTACAGAGACATCAGCTTTTTTGTTTAAGTGGGTGTTTATCATGCAGGCAACCGGTTTTTTCTTTTCCGTTGTTGGTACAACGGCGATTATGAAAAAGTTTGGCTCTCGAATAAGCCTCATGTTAATTCCTGTTTTCATGGCAACGGGATCTTTAGTTTTTCTTTTGACGCATTCATGGTTGCCTACGATTGCAATGATTGGGTATGTGTTTACGAAAACGACCCACTATGCGTTTAGCTATCCGGTTAGAGAGCAGCTGTATATCCCTACCCTGAAAGAGATCAAATTCAAGTCAAAGTCATGGATCGATGCATTTGGTCAAAAATTTGCCAAACTTTCCGGAGGGACGGTTAATATGGTTGCAGCTCGGCTTGGTTCAGCAGCAGCATCGCCATTTTTGTCAGTTTTCTTTATCGCCTGTCTGGCATTGTGGTCGGGGGTCGCATTCTTGCTGGGCATCCGATATGATCGAGCAATAAAGAGAAATGAGGTTATCGGCCTGGATGATGATACGGAAGGGCCGAAAGAGAAAGAGGCATAAAAGTAGCTTATTCATTGAACTTTAGGGAGTTTTTGTTATACTCCCTATGAGTGCATTTTTCGCACGAAAGTCATAGTATCAATCCCCGATTCTTCAGTTAGGGTGGCAGCTGGCTTAGCCAGGCCCAAGGATCGGCAGATATAACCCTGAAAGGCAAAACAGATGGTAGATTTTAGAGAATTAGTTCGTCTTGGTGCTCACTTCGGTCATATCAAGCGTCGCTTGCATCCACGTATGAACCGTTATATCTGGGGATGCAAAAACAATGTTCATCTTTTTGATGTTTCCAAAACGGCTCAGCTTATCGAGCGTGCTGCAAAGTTTTTAGAATCGGTTGCTGCTGAGAAAAGAACAATTCTCTGGGTTGGAACAAAAAAACCTGCGCAAGCCGCAATTTTTGAAGTTGCAGACAAACTAAAAATGCCTTACGTAAATCACCGCTGGATTGGGGGGACACTCAGTAACTTTAGTCAGGTGAAAAAATCTGTAACAAAGTTGCTTCATTTTGAAGACATTCTAGAAAAATCAGAAAAATTTCCACACTACACCAAAAAAGAGTTCAACACATTTTCAAAAATGGTTGATCGTCTGAAGAAAAATATTGGTGGCATCAGAGATCTCACTTGGCCGATTGGTGCGATTGTGTTGGTAGATGTGATGAAAGAAGGTTCTGCTTTAAGAGAAGCTGCAACAGTAGGAATTCCGGTTGTTGCGTTTGTTGATACAAACAGCAATCCATCTTTGGTTGATCATGTTATTCCAATCAATGATGATTCAGCCCGTGTGATTAAATTTGTTGTGGATCATCTTGGTGAGGCTGTCGCAAGAGGTCAAAAGTCTGCCAAAGAACATGCAAAGAAGAAAAAAGAAGAGGCAGAGCTTGCAAAAAAAGCGAAGATAAAAGCTGAGGGGGATTCTTCGACAGGTCTAGGACAGGAGAAGAAAAAACCGGTTAAAAAAGTTTCGGTAAAAAAAGTTGAAAAGAAACCTGTTGAGAAGAAGGTCGAAAAAAAACCTGCTGCTAAAAAAACTTCGGTTCAAGCGGCTGTTGCAAAGAAAAAGCCAGTTGCTGCAGAGAAAAAAGAAACAGTAAAAAAAGCAGTTGCGCCTAAGAAAGAGGAGGCTGTCTCTGCTAAAGCGTCCACAGCAAAACCTGCAGCAAAGAAAAAAGAAGAAGAGAAGCCTGTAAAAAAAGAGACAAGTAAAAAGTAGTTTGAAATAAAGCGTTTGTATGGAGAGGTGTCTGAGTGGTTGAAAGAGCACGCTTGGAAAGCGTGTATGTCTCGAAAGGGGCATCGAGGGTTCGAATCCCTCTCTCTCCACCATTCTTCGCCAAGGCTTCGAATGGCACGGCCATTTTTTCTAAGGAAACAAACTTAGACAATTAGAGAAAGATTTGAAGCAAGAGGCGAAGAATGCCCTTCGTAGTTCTGAAGGAGCTTAGTAGGGCTTGTTCTATTTATAAAAGTTTATAAAAATTGGAAAAGTGGGTAAGGAACGGTTGCTTACTTTGTCAGGTCCGAAAGGAAGCAGCAAGAGTGACTTAGTTCTTGTATCCACTTTTCCTCTAAATATTTTGTTATTTTTTTGAGTCTGATCATGAACAATGCAAATCTTAATCTTGCCAGAAAGTGGCGCTCTAAGAATTTCGACCAAATTGTTGGTCAAGATTTGTCAGTAAAGATGTTGAGAAACAGTCTTTATTTGGAGCATTATTTTCCGGTTTATCTTTTTTCTGGTCAGCGTGGTTGTGGTAAAACAACAACCGCACGGGTTTTTGCTGCCGCAGTAAACTGTGAACGGTTGCATGAGTTTCGTAAACAACCAAAAGCGTGTTGTGTTCCTTGTCTTGAGTGTGCATCTTGCAAAGCTATGCTTGCGGGAAAGCATCCTGACTTTATTGAAATTGATGCTGCGTCTCATACGGGTGTCGATAATGTTCGTCAGATTGTAAGTGCTTCTCAGTTGCTGCCACTTATGGGTAACAAGAAAATTTATTTGATTGACGAAGCACACATGCTCAGTAAGGCTGCGTTCAATGCTTTTCTAAAAATTTTAGAAGAACCGCCAGCTTCTGTACTCTTTATTCTTGCGACAACCGATCCTCAAAAAATTATTGAGACTGTTCGGTCCCGTTGTTTTCAACTGCTCTTCAAGCCCGTTGGACATGATCCACTTTTAAAGCACCTGAAGAATGTATGTGCTACAGAAAACATTTCTCATGAGGATGTTGCATTGGAGTTGGTGATTAAAGAAACACAAGGCTCTGTACGTGACGCACTTAATGTTCTTGAGCAAGTTCGTTTTGCCCGTGGCTCTGTAACCAAAGATGCGGTGCTTCATGTTTTGGGGCACATCGATGATGAGCGCATGCTTGAACTTTTTGCTGTTTTGATACAGAAAAAACCAAAAGACTTATTGCAGTTTTTGCAAGATTTGCGGTTCAATCTTTTTTCGGCAGAATTTTTCTGGAACAAATTAATTGATTTAGTAAGAGGGGCATTGTGGGTGAAATATGATGTTCATCCAGATTGGCTTTCTCAGTACGAAGATCGTCTTAAAGAAATAACCGCAGACTGTTCGGTAAAACGACTCAATTCTGTTTTAAAGTTGTTGTATGCAAATGAACAGCTCTTTTTAAAAACGACCGCAAAACATTCTTTGCTTGAAATGATTTTGCTTCAAATTTGTCAAAAAAATGCAGGAGGGGGGGACGCCGGCTCTTCGCCTGCATCACAAAATGTTGCGGTTCCTTCTGTCGACCAAAATGAACAAGAAGACGAGCAGGAAGAACCTGAGGATGAAGAAGAAATTGAAGAAGAAGAGGAATTGCAAGGTGATCAAAAGCGATGGAAAGAATTTCTTTTGTCTTTAGACTCCTTGAATGATCCGCTTTTAACTTCTGTGTTCAAAAATGGTATGTCGGTTGAGTTTAACCAGGAAACAGGAAAACTATCTGCGAAATTTGCAAAGCAGTTTGCTTTTTTCAAAGAAACCATGGATGAAACGAGTGGAACCTGGATGCCACTTTTGAAAAAAAGTTTTTCTGATACTGTGCAATTGGATCCACAGTTTACTGAAGAACAGGTTGTACAACCAAAAGAACAAAAAAAAGAGGTTGCACCGGTTCAAGTACCTCAGCCGAAACGTCAAAAGCAGAATACTTTTCGAGGCCGCTCTCAAAAAGTAACGGTTCGTACCGAAAAACGCATCGATGTTTCCGATGCAGATGTCTGGAAAAAAGCCCACCTTATCTCTCGTCACTTCTCAGGAACATTTACTGAAATAGCAGAGGCGTAAAACCATGAAGAGGTTACCGCGCGTTGTTATTGTCGGTCGTATGAATGTCGGTAAGTCGACGTTGTTCAATCGTTTATCAACTGATGTTAAAAGCTTAACGCTTGATTATGAAGGCGTTACCCGTGATTTTTTAAAAGATACCGTTTGTTGGCAAGATCGTTGTTTTGAGTTGGTCGATACCGGTGGTATTAGTTTGCGAAAAACGGAAGACAAAATTTTGGAACGGGTGCGACTCAAGGCGTTGGAAATAGTTAAATCAGCTGATGTCGTGTTATTTGTCTGTGATGCAAAAGTTGGTCTACTACCAGAAGACAGAGAAATTTCAAAGTTGCTTCATTCGCTTGGCGCGCATGTGGCGTGCATTGCAAATAAGGTAGACAGTTCTCTTTCAAAAGAACACCTGTATGAATTTGAGCGTCTTGGACACAAAACGATTTTGCCAATTTCTGCACAACATGGAACTGGTATTGCGGAGGTGTTGGAATCAATTATTGATGCGCTTCCTGAGTCAAAAAAAGAGGAACCTCAAAAAGATGTCTCATGCAAAGTTGTTTTGCTTGGCAAGCCAAACGTTGGCAAGTCATCATTGATGAATCTTTTATTGAAAAAAGAGCGCTCAATTGTTACTGACCAGCCGGGTACCACACGGGAACCGATCGCGGAAAAAATAAGTTTTTACAAAGAAGACATTGTTCTTACTGATACCGCAGGTGTTCGAAAAAAAAGAAAAGTTCACGAAACTCTTGAAGAGTTGATGGTCAAGACATCATTCAAGGCGCTTAAAGATGCAGACATTGTGTTGCTTCTTGTTGATGCATCAGAAGGGCGATTGTCAGATCAGGAGTTAAAACTTGCATTCTATGCATTTGAAAATCACAAAGCGCTTATCATTTTGTTTAACAAACAAGATTTAGTTGGCGAAGAACTAAAAGACCGGATGAAGTTTAATCTAGAACCGTACGATTACTTTATAAAAAAAGTTGAGCAACTCAATATTTCTTGCAAGACAGAAAAAAACGTAGGGCGTTTACTCGCAAAAGTTCAAAATGTATGCGTACGACATGCGCAAACATTTTCCAATGATGAACTGACCATGCTTTTTAAAGAAGCGCTTGTAAGAAGGCCTCTTTTTAGAAATACTAATCCTTTGCGCGTACTTCGTGTGCGACAAATTGGAACTTCTCCAATTACTGTTTTGATGATTGTCAACGAACCAAAATGGTTTGGTCCAAGTCAGCTTACCTATTTTGAAAATCAAATGCGTCGTGCATACGATTTACGTGGTGTTCCTATCCGTTTTCTGACTCGCAAAAAGGGTTAGATTTTTTTATATCCTTTCTTTTCTTGTTTCTCTCTTTTATACTTTTGAGCGTATTTTAGAAATGAAAACGTAAAGGAGAATATTATGCACAAGCGAGTTACGTTTAAAGGAATCGATCATTCAGAGGCAGTAGAAAATTATGCGAGTGATCAATTGAATAAGGTTATGGAATTTTTAAGTAATGAACGCTCACCAGTTTATATTGATCTCATGTTTACACCATCAAAGTTGCGAGCGCATCACTTTGTTGAATTGCGTGTTAAAAGTCCAAACTATAGCATCGTTTCAAATTATGAAGGAACCGATTTTTATAATACCGTCGATCGAGTAATTGACGTCATGTACCACGAACTTCACGAACATAAAAAAAAGTTGCAGGACAAAAAAAAGACGATTGGTCGGCGCGAGGAGTTTAAAAAACAACGGTAGATAGTGTATAAGCCGCGCAGTTTTGTGCGTGGCTTATTTTTCTGGAGAGTATGAAGAATATCTACACAGTCTTTGTGCTAACTTCCTTTGTTTTGTGTACAGATTTTATAAGGGCGGCTCGCGGCGTTGAGCTTATTGTTTCTGAAAAAAATCCGTATCTTACCCCTCAAAAAATAAAAGAAATGCGTGATCTTCTGGCGTACAATCCTATTGCGCTTGTAGAAAAAAACAAAAAACATTTGCCAGAAAAGTTAATCAATTTTGATGGTGTACCAGCATGTACAGATGAGCTGCAAATAGAAAATCCGCTTTGCTATCTCGCTGAATGTTGGAGTTGGAAGTGTCCTGTTGCCAGACTTAATTGTCCTGGTGTAAGACGGGAGTATGAAAAATCTGTTTCTCAGATTTCAAGTAATGTTATTGCAGATGTTGGATCAAGTTATCTGATGCAAGCCGCCGTGGTTTTGGAGCGAAAGTTAAGAAAAAATCCTAGTGCCTCTGTTGTACTTTATCTTATCGATCCAATTTATGAAAAATATGTGATGCAGGAGGGGAGAACGCTTGACGTTGTCAAAACAAACTTTGATGAATCAGTATTAGATAGATCTTTGTATCAGTTTACAACTTTTTTTGCGCAGGCGTATCCAGATGCAGAACTTTTTTTATTTTTGTACAAATCTGTCGATGATTTTATTGATGATTGCCAGAAGGGGATTGTTCAAGTTCCGGATACCGTTTTAGGTTCCGATTTTAACTATATTGAATTGAAGGAAGTGCAAGAAGATTTTGAAAAATTGGTTCAATTTTGTGTAGAAGAAAAAAGTAGTTTGTTGCATTCAGTTTTACTTTTAGGATGTACGGATAGATTTTCACAATATCCAGTTTTGGATGTAAAACGGTGGGAAGATGGCAAGCTGATCAATGAAGATGTTTTTTGGTTAAAACAAAAACATGATGCTGTGCGTACAGCGCTTCCGTGGGCAGGAGCAGCAGGCGGTGCTTTAGGAACTTTTTTGTTGCAAAAAATAGTTTGTGAAAAATCATCTTTGCTGTGCGAGATTGCAGCACCGCTGCTAGGCACGGTGGTAGGCTATCTTTTTGGAAAAAAAATAAGTTTACATCGATCTTTGTTTGGCAGAGAGGTAGATAGGGTTTTTCTTTAAAACTAAAGTTACATTTCAGATTGTTCTCAGCGGTGTTTGAGAAATATATCTATTCCCTTCCTTTTCTCTTTTTTTTCTTTCTTTGCTTTCGAGAGACTTTCTTTTTTTTCTTTCACAATTTTTCTCTGTCTTTTTTCCGTTGCTCCAAGTTGATGCACGGTGAAATCAAGATTTTCGTGCTTCCAGAGTGGTTTTTTGTATTTTTTAACTTTAACGTCGATCTTACCTTTTTCTTTTAGTTCTCCTGCAATTGTAACTTCATAGTTCATGGAAGAGGATCCTTTATGTTTATGTATTTTAAGATCCTCAAAAGTCGTATGACCAGATGAATAACGGGTTTGAACCATAATCTCGATGATTCCTTTTCCGTCTACAGTAAGTAGCCTTTTTTTCGTTAAATTTTTTTTGCGATCTATTGAAAACTTTGCACTTTTTCCTGGTTTTATTTCTTTTTTTTCCTTGACCATTTTTATAGTTTTATTTGTTTTGTTTGCAATCTTTATTGTACTTTTTCCTGCCTGCATTAGAGGAAAGCTAAAAAGTAAAGTTGCGGCAGCAATTTTTAGTGACTGTTTCATTTTTTTCCTTTTTTTATTTTGAAGCTTTTTCTTTTTCAATTGCTTTTTCCCAATCCTCAACCTGTTTGGCCTCTTTTCTTTTCGTTTTCATGTACTTTTCAAGAGCGGGCCTCATCTCTTCAAGTTTCTCTTCGAATTCTTTTCTGTTGCTATCACGCACTCTAAATTCAATGTTAGGATCAGTCCAGTGCCATTTTTTGACTTCTACTGTTTTTACATTTATTACATATTTAAATTCATCGGGAACTTTTACTGAATGTGAGTGATCATAAAGCTTTGTTCCTAAGGCGCTCCCCTTTAAGACACTCCAAATACTAACGTTGAAGCTCTTTCCTTCTATTTCGGGCACTTCAAATTCAAAATTGTAATTAAGCTTTGTTTTCTTGCTAACTCTTTTAAGTTTTAGTTTTTCTCCGGGGGATATTATTTTTCCAATAATATCTTTTTTCTCGTCTGGTGCGCTTTTTACTTTGATGTTCCTATTTGCTGATTCGTTTACGAGATAATATGTCTTGTATATTGTCTTCATTAACGGGAAGCTGAAAAGCAAAGTTATAGCGGCAACTTTTAGTAACTGTTTCACTTTCTTTTCCTTTTTTTAAAATGCGTATTTTCAAAATTTCACTTAAAAGCCGGGGCGACTTTTAAGTTTCAAGTTTTTTATTCGAATGCAGCTTTTTTTTGTTTTCTTTCTCTTTCTTCTTTGTGTTTTTTGATAAGTGGCCAAGCTGCTTTTTCTGATGCAGTTTTTTCAAGTATGACGATTTTGACGTTGTCGTCTTTCCAAATCAATTTACCGCGTCTTTCAACTTTAATTTTGAAGTTTTTTCTTATTTCATTTCGCGATTTTTTGGGTATTGAAAGGTTAACATCGTTTTCGTCGTCCTTTTTAGCGCTGACTTTGAGTTTGATAGGGCCTTTTCCATCAACGTAAATGTTTGTCTGTCCTTTGCTGGAACGATCTAATGAAAAGAGCTCTTGGGTTTCTCCAGGTGCTACTTTTTTATTGCTTTTTTTTATATTAGGATTTTGTATTCGAATTTTTTTTGCTACAACATTGCTTTTTTTTGTTCCATTTTTTAACTCAAATTTTCTTTTTGCTAGTGTTAACGGAAAACTAAAGAGTAAAACTGCGGCGACCGTAATTTTTAGTGTATGTTTCATTTTTTCTCCTTCTTCAAAACATATAACTTCTACTTTTTACTCAAGGTTTATTGTAAGGCCTTTCTTTTTTCTGTTGTTTTTCTAGATATACTTTCGAATGCCGAGGGTGTGCGGATGGTAATTCTAACGTTGTCGTGTCGCCAGTTCCATTTTTTGTATCTTTTTGCTTGAACTATGAATTTTTCTTTTAGGTCATCCGGAACTGAAACTGACCAACCCATTTTTCCTGCACGTATTTCCCCTATTTCAGATGTTGCTCTGAGCTTGATGGGGCCCTTGCCATCAACATAAATATCTGCCTGGCCCTTTGATGGCTTGGTGAAACTTTTGCTGTACGAGCTTGTACGTTCTATTGAGAATAGTTTTTCTGTTTTTTCAGGTTTTACATTTTTATCCTCCTTTTTTTTGATTTTTCTATGTTCATCTTGTTCCTGAATATTTGTTGCGTTGATAGTTTTTTTCGTTTTGTTTTCGAGCTCAAATGTGCTTTTTGCGCTTACCAAGGAAGCGTTTAAAAGTGCGATTACGACACTAATTTTTAGTAGTTGACTCATTTTTCTCCTTATTTTTTTATTTTAATTTCAAACCTTTTTGTATTTTATTACTAGTTTTGGAAACGATCTTTTCCTTCTGACTTAACGTTTCTTTTTAGCAACATCCTCCGGAGCTCTGCCTTTAAAAAACTCATCAAAATCTTCAATGGGGTCCCACTTCATGCGAAAGGTGTAAGCGTCTTGGTCGGTCATCTCTTTGCCTTCCATTATTTCTTCAGCCCGGTCAATCATTTTTCGACTGTGATTTCCGAGGTGCCTTTTGCTTTTTTCGAGTATTTCTTTTGCTTTTTTGAATATGGCAACTTTGGATATTTTAGTGAGGCCAAAAATTTCTGCAGCATCTGTAAACTCTTTTCGGCTTGCTTTGCCGGTAAGCATGCGATCTGCTAGTTCTCGTTTTTCTTTCGGGTATGTGTATCGTTTTTTCTTACGTCTTTCTTCGTAGCTTTTTTTCGCAATTTCTCGAGCTTTTCTTAAACTTTCGCCCATGAACGGTATGTACCCCCGTAGCCCAATCACAAGCTCTACCTTTGATGCCTTAACCAAAACGGTTACTCCGTTAAAAACACCTGTTTTTTTTAGAATTTTGGTTTTCAATGGCTGAAACATTTCACGCCAACTGTCTGGTCGTCTCACTCGTATTTTTAGTATGTCCTTGGAGTTTTCTGGTAAACAGTCTTTCTTTTTCATGCCTGCTTCACAAAGCGTGATTACAAATACCTTATGATATCCAGTCCAAGGGGCATGAAGTAATATTTCAACATCTTTGTCTAGTACTTTTTTTTCGCCAGGTTCAATTGTTGTAAAGGTGCCCCCTAGAAGCCTGTGTTCGGTTTGGTTCCATATCTGTATTTCTCCTTTGAGTTTCACAAGCTGTTTTTCATCAAGTTCAATTGAGATGCCCAAAAGCTTTTTTTGCACATAACAGCAAAGTAATATCCCGGACACTAAAAATACAAATATTTTTTTTGATTTAATCATTTTTCTACTTTCTTCTATATCGATATATTGTAAGTTTTGTTCCAACTTTTTTTCAAAGTGTCATATTCAGGTAGAAGCAATCAATAGTTTTTGTAAAGGGTTGATTTTTGCAATTTGAATGTGTCAGTGTGCAAGAAAATGATTGCAAACATATCGAAACTAAAAAAGGAGATAACGAGGATGTTTAGAAAGAAAAATTGTTTTTTATTTTTTCTGCTTTTCGGTTTGTTTGCTGGAAGAGTGTGTGCAACATCAGATCATTTGCCATCAGAAGGTTTTGGAGGATTAGCAGTTGACTTATTAAAGGCATTTGGAAAGGCCGCATTTGCGGGAGCGAAAGAAGCATGGAAGACACATAAAAGCTTGGCCCACTGTCCTTCTAGAACAACCTTTACCGTTATAAATGAGCTTCCGTATGATGTGAAGGTCAAGGGGTGGGCGTTGATCAGGTCAAAAAATAGAAAAAAGTTTTATGATTCATGCACAGGGTTGGTCAGTATAGAGTATTGGAGGATGACACCCTGGGAGCGTGATCCTGATCGGGAGATATTAGGTTCCGCGATTAAAGAGCGGCTAGGAGAATTTGTTATATACCTAACAAAAGAGGGAGGTTGGTTTAAAAAGGCTCGCAATCGTGTCAGAGTTTTATCAAGAAGCGGTATGGCCTTGGATTGGGTTGTGGAGGTATGGAAAGACAAAGAGGGTTTCAAAATAAGGGTGCGGGAGTTTGACCAAGACGAGATAAAAAGTAGGGAGAAAGAGTACAAAGAAATGCTTGATCAAATAAAAAGATGTAAGAAATTTTTGTCTGTTTCTTCCAAGATGATAGATGCACACGAAGATGTAAAAAAAGTAAAAAGCAAGTGGGATTCACGTGTTTCTATAAGTGGTGGATCCGGTGTTAACATGTATGCGGAAATATACAAAGCAGAATTGGGAGAACTGTTTAGGTTGTCTCCAAGTGGTTCTAAGGCAGTAGTTGTTGGTACAGACAGAACCATTGTTTTGAGCGATCCAAAGCAGGGTTTTATAAGGTATATCGTGCTGACTATGAAGGATAAAAAGGAACCATGGAACAAATCTATTAAAGTATATCTAAAGGTTGAAGGAAAACCGGGAAAATTTCCTCGTATGGAAGACGTTCTTGTGTTTCCGAGTGACGAGTTTCGAGAAAAATTTGGAACGGTAACACTTCTTGATGAGCCGAAAGATACAGGATATCGTGCACTCCATGTCGACGTGATCCCTTGGGTGATCAAAAAAGAATACGACATGGACTTGTACAACTAAAATATAAAAAAGACGTGAGTCACGAAGGAGGAACAAAAAAATGGGAGCAATAAATATTTTTAAAACAGTGACGATGTCTGCTTTTCTTATTATTTCAACAATGTCTTTTACTGAGTTGCGTAAGAAGTTTGATCTTGCTCATTCCAATGTTTACGTTGTGAACAGAACCAAAGGATATGTTTTAAAGGTGCCATCGGAAAGTAAGAGTGTAGTTCCTCCTGGTAGTAAAACAAGAATTGATGGACATGTTCCGAGAAATCCATGGCCAGCAAAAAGGTGGAGTGGAGATTTTGAGATTAAATTTCTAACAAAACTAAAAAAGCCTATAAAGAGAAAAATACGAAACCGGCGGCCTCGAAGTCAGTTCAAAAGAGGTGATTGGAAGCCATACGAAACAATAATTCAGACACATGAATCAACACCGTTGCCCAAGCGGATTCGGTTGCAGGCAAAATCTATACCTAGAGCTTTTAAAAACACCGCAATGGTTTATGTATCTCAAAATCCATTTTCGGATCTCGTGGTGGACATAGAAAGAGGCGATTCGGGGGTAAGTGTCGATGTAGGAGAATTTGTTGAGACCCTCTCAAAATCTGAAATTTTATGGAAACCTCCAGGAAAGTGGAGTGGTGCACCTGTTCGAGGAGACCTTGGACTTAACATAAAATTGGCAGCGGATTACATAATTGTTCTTAGGGAACTTTCTGAAGAAGAAAAAAAGGAAAGGGAAGCATATCATAAAGCGGCGCGGGATGAGATAAAAAAATGTAAAAAAACAGTAAGCGTACCCCATAAAACAATGGATGTGCAAGAGGACCTAAAAAAAATAGAGAGCAAGTGGGACGGGAGAGTTTCTGTACAGAATGATACAGAGATGACGATAGAAGTGGACCTGTACAAGCAAGAGGATAAAGAGCTTTTTAAAATATCTCCAAGTGGTTACGGAAAAGGGTTTGTTGGCGAAGAGAAAACATTTGTTGTAAACGATCCAAAACAGGGGTTGGTAAAGTATATTGTGCTAACGATGCAGAACGAAGAAGAGCCATGGGAGAAGTCAAATAATGTTCTGATAAGGGTTTTTGGTGTTTCTGAGGAAGAGAAAAAGCCTCCTTTGATGACTCATGTTTTAACCTTCCCTAGTGGCGATTTTGGAGAAAAATTTGTCGTCGAAGTATTTTTTGATGATGGGGATGGGAAAAAAGGATTCCAAAAGCTTGATGTAAAAGTAAAGCCGCTCTAATATTTTTTGTTTTGCCTACAGATTATAGTTATAAACATCGCCGAAGACCTCTTCAAAACCCCTGAGTTTTGGTCTTTTCAGTCCAAACACATAGGCCGCATTTTCAATATCTTTTTCCGTGGCTTTTTTATTAACAATTTTTTGGGCAAGATCAACTTGTTCCATACTATATAATGCAGCACCCGATTCTTCGGATTTCTGTTTTTTTGTAGCTTTGTCGCTTGTGGACAGTTTTGCTTTTTCTTTTTCAGCAAGTTTTTTTTCTTTTTCTTTTTGCGCAAGCAGTTTTTCTTCTTCTTTTGTGGTTTCGCCTTGTTTGATTTTTTCAGAGAAAAATTCTATTTCCATTGTTAAGTTTTCAATTAGTTTTTCTATAGCTGTAATATCTTTTTCGGTTGTTTTGCCTTTCTTTATTTTTTCTATGAGTTCTTTTTGCTCTTTATATTGTTGCTCCATTGCTTGCTCAGTTTCTTGAACTATTTTTTTAGCCATGTTTTCAATTTCATGTTTAGGAACAGAAAGGTCAAAAACCATTGGAGCTACCTGTCTCATATCTCTTTCTGTTGCCTGTCCCCTGATTATCTTGCGTGCAAGTTCTTTTTGTTCTTTTGTATATTTTGTTTTGTCTCGGTTGCTTTCCCGAATTATTTTTTTAGCCATTATTATAGTTCTATCACCTTGTTCATCTAATCTTCCTTGCAGTCCTATCAGAAGGTTTCCCGTACCAAAGGATCCTGTTGTTTTTGTAAGAATAGTTACTCTTCTAAATATTCCGGTTTTTTCGGTGACTTTTGCTTTCAGGGGGCTGAGAACAAATAGTGACTTCTGTGTTACTTTTATACTTGCTTGGTCTGTTGAGTTGTTGATGTGGCAGCTTGCTTTTGACATGCCTGGGTCGCAAAGGGTTAGATAAAACGTGTTGCCATAGCCAAGTAGTGTAAGGACTTGAACATCCCTTGCCACTATTTTTCGTTCGGCTGGTCCTATTGTACTTATATGTTGTTTTTTTATTTCATCTGTTCCACGGTAGTATTTTTGGTTATAAATGCGGAAGGTGTAGCGGGTGTTATTCCAAATTTCAATATATTTTTTAGGTCTGTTTTCTGCTTTTAATTTTTTCCGTGCAAACTCGAATCCTTTTTCAGCAGCTGCTTCTACACCTGGAATGCTTTTTGTTCCTGATCCCATTTGGAATTTTTGGGTGTTGATAAGTGGATTGAAAAGTATTCCGGTAATCAAAAGTATAAAACCTCTTTTTTTTCTAAACATTCCTGCATCCTTTTTTATTTTTCAGGTTTTTTTATTTGTGTTCCTTTTTTTCAAAATTGCATATTTAGATCGAGAAAAGCAACGGTTTATAGAAAGGCTTGATTGCTTTAAAACAAATGTGTAAGGGTGCAATAAAGGTTTCTGTGAGTGTAAGATTATAAGAGTATAAAAAGGATTTTATGATGAGCTTAAAAACTATCTCTAAAATAAGTGTGTGTCTTTTTTTGTTTGTTCCTTCAATAAGCAAAACTTTAGAAAAAGCTGATCTTCCTGGCTACAAAGGGCTAATTCCAGTTAAAGAAAGAGGAGATGACTGGAGTGAAGGAAAAGTGTATGTCACGAATAACCTTCCATACGAACTTCAAGCAAATGATGTATTGGTTTCATCTGATGAAAAAGGGAAACGATTATCTGGATATGTTAGCAAAGGCTCCACTTGTCACGTACGGATGAGTTCGTGGAAGAAAATTTTTCCTAAGTATGATTCTGCTGGAAAAAGAATGGTGGGCTCTACAAAAAGAGAAAAAAATGGAGAGTTTTGGATGAGAATAGAACAGCCTGGAGGCTGGTTTGAAAAAACCGGGCTTCATTATTGGCCTCTAAAAAGAGCGAGCTATGGATTTGATTTTTTTATGCAAGTGAAAAAAGAAGGAAAGAGGATTGATCTTATAATGGATCAGTTTTCAGAAGAAGAGAAAAAGAAGAGGGCTGCGACCTATGAAAAGGTGCTTGCTGCAGTGAAAAAATGTAAGAGGCACGTGAATCTCCCTCACAGGACAACAAAAGATCGAGAGGATCTGAAAAAGAAAGATGAGGATCTTGATCAGGGAATCTGGGGAGGTCGTGTTTCTGTTCACAACAGTATGGAGAGTAAAAAACTCACGATAAAAATGGAATTTTACCTGATGAAGTTTGGAATGTTATCTGAAATACGCCCGAGTGGCTTTGTCTCCAGCTTTGTGGGTGGTGACAAGACCTTCATTTTGGAACGGCCAAGCTTTCCTTCCATCAAGTATATAATTCTTACCGTGATAGATGACAAAGAACCGTGGAATAAATCTGCTAAAGTGTTGCTGATAATTGACGGGTTTTCTAGAAGCAAGGTATTTCCTCTCCTTGCAAAGAAAAAACCAGTTTTCATTATGACTGACGTTTCTGTTTTTCCAAGTGAGGTATTTAAAAAAAGATACGGACTCGTAACCGATTTTGCCGCGGTGGAAAAAGGTGAGGGGTATCGCAAGCTTGATTTAGAAATATACAGATTTGAATCTGAAACAAAGTATATCTAGCATTAGTGCTGTTCTAAGATGCCAACAATTTCTTGTGCAGACAGATCACACAGCTTACTGCCCCTTGGTTTTTAACGCATGTAAAAAGGTCGGCCTAGCAGTTCCGCTAGGCCGACCTTTTTTTAAAGCTTGAATGTTGAGCTTACCTTTATTTGACTACAATTCCTATTCCCGTGTTGCCCCAGTAGACTCTGTCCATGGCGTGTCGAAAATCTGGAGATTTGTATTGGAGAATATCCTTTTTATACAATTTTGCTTCGCCTGGTACTTTTCTCAGAACGATGATTGCAGAGCCGCCACCGATTGTACTACCTTTACTACCGTCAATAATTTGAACAATTATCTCCTTTGCAGCACTATCTTTATTTATAGACCACGTGGCCTGGGTGTTTGGGGGGATTACGGCTACATAGTTTTTGTCCATAACTTTCTCTTTTCGAATAAGCCTGCCGCGAGCATCATGGATCTGCCTTTCTCCCAATTCTTCTTCCAAGTCAGGGATTGGGACCAGAGCTGATGCTACCTTGTCTAAGGGCTTCAAGGCGCTCGGGCTAAGGACTCTTATGAATATGTTTCCTGTTAGTCGGTTTTTTATTAGTACACCGTCATGATACAACTTCGCCTGTGCCAGTGGTGTGGCAAACAGTCCCAGCACAATCAAAGTTTTTAGTGATTTTTTCATTTTTTTCCTTTTTTTTGATTCAATCGACGGATCCATCCTTTTTGGTATTCTTTCTTTTATTTCAGAATGACATATTCAGGCTGAAGAAAACAAGGTTTTTTTGCTCGAAGATGAAGGTTTCGCCTTTTTTGTTTTAATGGCTGCCTTGATGGCTTGACTAGGCGGGGCTATCCATGAATGGTCTCTGTGAATCGACTTATCTGTCAAGGTTGTTTTGCATTCCAAGATTTTCGAGAAACTGGTCAAGGTCTTCAATGTATTGGGTTAATACTTTTGCAGTATATTAATAAATTTCTGTGCAGACAGATCATACAACTCACTGCCCCAACGAGCAATTAAATCTCCTGTTTGAGCATCTATGAGTAGGTAGGTTGGAAATCCGATAATTTCATATTTTTTGCACAAACCGCCAAAAAGATCTTCTGGGCAATCCGAGCCGTCAATTTTTAGGTTCACGAATTTATTCATCGCTGCACGTACTTTGCTGTCAGAAAGCAGGCCACGGTCAATTGCTTTACAAATGGAACAAAACTGTGCGCCCACATCAATAAACAATTTTTTCTTCTCTTGTTTTGCAACTTCCATTGCGGTTGCATGCTGCGTGTACCAAAATGATTCATCTTGTTTTTGTGCAGAGAAAAATGTTGCCTGGTATGTTTTGAATGCAAGAAATACTGCAGCAACCGTGCATATAACTGCGACGATATTTTTGAGTGCACGTAAAAATGGGGAATCGTTTTTTGAAATACTGTAAAAATAAAAAATACCTGCAGTCAGCATGAAGAGCGTCATTATCCCAAATAAAATAGCTGCTGGTACAATGGTGTTTAAAAAATAAAACGCCATACCAAAAAGCATAAACCCAAACAGTTTTTTTACTTCAACCATCCACATACCCGCACGTGGAAGCACATTCAAAGAACTAGAAAATGTACCAATAATCAAAAGTGGAATACTCAGACCAATGCCGAATGAAAACAGAAGTGCAAACCCAAGCAGTTTGCTGCCCATCGCAGTGACAATACTTAAAAGTAAAATAAGTCCTGGTGAAAGACAGGGTGATGCAACCGTTCCACTGATTGCCCCAAACAAAAAAATCGAAAGCAATGATTGTTTTACTTTGCTTGTATCAGTGCCCTTGTTTAAAAATTTTGGAGTGTACATCTCGTAAAACCCAAACATAGCAAGTCCTAGGTATGCAAGAAACACTGCAAGTCCAACAATCACAAACGGGTTACCCATTAAACTGCCAAACAGCTGACCGGTTAGTGCTGCAGTTAGGCCAAGCACAGCAAATGTGGTGGCAATACCCATGGTATAGCACAGTGCTTGCAAAAAATTATATGCAACCGATTTACTTCCGTGTGATTGCAAAATACCAATCGTGATAGGAACCATCGGGTAGATGCACGGAGTAAGACTCATCAAAAGACCGAGCAACAACACAAGCAAAATGCGAATCCACATACTTTCTGTTGTTGCAATGAGATTTGAAAGTTTTGCAGAAAAAGAAAGATCCTCTTCTTTTGTGGGAAGCTGATCAAGAGATTTTATTTGCGGAGTAATTTCTTCTATTTTATCTTCTGGTCCTGTAATGATGGGTTGCATTTTTTTTTCTGCTTTGGTCTGCAGCGGTAACAGTTCTTGCACGGTTCTTTTTTTTGATCCCTGGTAATATGAAAGATAGATGTGCGCGTCTTTCAATTCTTCCAGTGGTTTTTTGCTTGTGATATCAAGTGAAATGGAAAAAGACCCCTGAAACAGTTTTTTTGTTTCTTGGAATGTTTCATCATATTTTTCAACCGCTTTTTTATCCGCTTTCCATTCAGAAAGAGTAATGTTTGGTTGGTCGATAGAAATGTCGATTGAGTCTTTTAAAATAAAATCTTTTGGTTGCAGTGATATGTGCAAAAATATGGTGTGTGTGTTATCTGTACGCACAGTACGTGTAAGTGTTGTTTTTGCGTTTACAAACATGTTTGTAAATAAAAAAAGAAGTGCAAGAAAAGATACTCTCTTTTTCATAAAAAATAGTCCTTACTGTTTGAACGTATGACTTTTGCAATTTTGATAAAATCAGTATACGGTTTACATAACTTTTTTGAATGGATTTTTCTTTTTTGTGGGGCTGTAGCTCAGTTGGTAGAGCGTACGAATGGCATTCGTAAGGTCACCGGTTCGATCCCGGCCAGCTCCACATTTTTAATAAAACACACCTGGTTGTTTTTGATAAAGCAAGTCAGCACAAATCTTGGAAGTTTCTATTGGATCGACGCAGAAATATTTTATTATTCTTTTACCCCTCGGACTCTTCGGGCTTGCGTTTTTTGTCCCTTCAAAGATGCTGACCCAAGGATTGTTGGGATAAAGGTTTATCCATTTTTTTCTAATTATCTGAATAATACTGTTGTAATTGTCTTTCATTAATTCTTCTGGGGTTTTTTCTGCATGGTAGCTTGTCCCAAGATTTGTAACCAACTTCAGTTCGTTTCCACTACTGATTTTTTGAGTAATCCTGAGCACTTTTGTTTTGAGTCGGTTCTGACCTGTTGTTCCTGAGAACAACTCTTTTAGCTCGTCAAGCTCGGTTTTTATTTTTTGATATTCTGGCCCGCTGTGAACTCTTTGCAACCTGATTCTATCCAGTTCTTTTCCGGGGGGACTACTTTGTATTCTTCTTAGAACCGCTTTTTCCATTAGAGGTTCATTTTTTTTGAATGTTTGAAGTTGAGATTCTAACACGCTACCATCAGTTTTTTTGCTTGTTTTTTTTGCTGGCGGGCTGCTTTGCGGTCGCTCGAGGTCCATACAAGAACTACTTTGGGAAGTCGTTAAAAAAAAGGCGCAAAAAAGCAGGTAGGTTTGAAAGACTCGTTTCATAAAATCCTTTCTTTGGAAATGTAAAAGGAGTAGACGAAACGAATGATAGCCTTTTTAAGCGTTTCGTGTCAAGTTTCTTGCAGGCAGAATAAGTTTTTTAAAAAAGTTATGCCTTCTGTTTGGTTCTATGTCGCTTTTGTAATTTTTATGTTGCCCGAATCTGCAGTCAGTTGAATGGTTGCTTCTCCGGTACCGAGTGTACCGTCAACTTCTTTTCTTAGACGTGCCCATGTTTTTTTATTGAGGCGTACGGTTTGTGGTTTTGTAGTGATGTAGTGTTCTGATGTTAATTTTCCTTTAGCTGTTCTTGCTTTCAGTTCAGCATTGACATCTTGTGGCAGTGCAAGCTCAATGTGACCTGATTGTGTGCTGAGTGCAATGGTATCGAGTGAGCGTAAATTTCTGCACACCGTTTTAATTGCTCCTTTTTTTGTTTTGGCAACTACATTTTGTGATGATTCTTCGATAATGATTTTCCCTGTTACCGTTGTTGCACGGATGTTGCCCGAAGAGCTTGCAATCTTAATTGCGCCTTGATCCGTTGATGCAATTACTGTTCCGCGCGTGTTTGCAATATCAATGGATCCGTTTTCCGTTTTTGCCTTAACCGGTGCGTTGAGATTTTTGATTGTTATCGAACCTTGTGTGGTAGCAATATTGACTTTGACTGTTCGTGGAACAATAAGTTCGTAATTAATTTCTGTTTTGCTTCCTGGTTTTATTACCTTGGTTGCAATATTGAGTATTTTTTCTGTTGCCTGTGTTTTTACATCAACTTCTGCAAGGAGCTCTTCTTTTTTTGCGCGTTTTATTGCTTTCAGTTGTACTGAGCCGTGGTTCCACTCGTTTACAATAACGTTACCGTGAATGTTTTTCACATTCAGTGTTCCACGCGGATCTATCTTAAATTCTTGCTGTATGACCTGCTCTTGTGCTTTTTTAGAAAAGTAAGAGGTGATTGATTTGAAAGAGAACTTTGCCATCAAAGGCTGGCAAAAAAGTAAATTAACCAGTACAATTTGGCATGCCAATAAGGAACGCTTCATTTCAAAATCCTTTTGGTTTAGATGGTTTATTGTTATCACGAAACACAAGGTCTTATGAAGTTTATAAAAATTGCACCTGCAATTCAAAGAGCTTTGCAATCTGTTTTACAATCCTATCCCCTCGTTGCAGGAATTGTCCAGAAAATTAGTGAAGAAGGAGGACGGTCGTTCCTTGTTGGTGGCGCGGTCAGGGATCTTCTTCTTGAAAGAGTGGTAAAAGATTTAGATATCGAAGTGCATGGATTAACGCTTGAAAAACTGGAACTTCTTTTGAAGCAGTTTGGTCCTGTCAGTTCTGTCGGAAAATCGTTCGGTGTACTTCGTGTGCATGGACTTGATGTTGACTGGTCGCTTCCTCGCTCTGATGCGCCGGGCAGAAAACCGGACGTGACTATTGATCCCGATATGGCACTTGACCAAGCGTTTCGAAGAAGAGATTTAACAATCAATGCAATGGGAATTGATTTAATTTCACTTGAGCTCGTTGATCCGTTTGGTGGTATTGAAGATTTGCGTGCGGGTGTTTTGAGATCTCCGGACATTCAGTTTTTTGTAGAAGACCCACTGCGATTGTTTCGTGTTATGCAATTTATCAGCCGATTTGAAATGCAGCCAGATGACGCACTCAACGAGGTATGCGCGAAGATGGATGTTTCTCAAGTGTCGGTTGAGCGAATTGAAATGGAGTTCGAAAAACTATTTTTAAAATCAAAGCGTCCGTCTCTTGGAATAAAGTGGTTGCAAGTGATTGGAAGATTACAAGATATTTTACCAGAACTTTTTGTAGTTATTAATATACCACAAGATGAAGCGTGGCATCCAGAAGGTGAAGTGTTTGAGCATACCATGCAGTCTTTGGATGCTGCCGCCGCATTTGAGTACAAAGACAATGATGAAAAACTAATTGTTATGGCTGCGGTTTTGTGTCACGATCTTGGAAAAGTTGCAACAACAGAAAAAATTGGTGGTGTTTGGAAAAGTCTTGGTCACTCCAAAGAAGGAGTTGGGCTAAGTAAAAAATTACTCAAGCGCATCACAAAAAAAATTGATCTTGTTGAAGCGGTTGGAAAATTAGTTCGGTATCACATGTCGCCTGCACAGCTAGTGAGTTCTAAGGCAAAACCTGCTGCTTACAAGCGACTTGCAAAAAAACTTGCTCCGCATGCGACCATGAGCATGCTTGCAAAAGTTGCACTTGCAGATAAGCGCGGCAGAAATCCGATCAAAGGAAAACCTTTGGTGAAAGATTTTCCTGCAATCGAAAAATTTTTGCAAAAAGCACAGGATGCAAACGTACAACACAAACCGGAGGCGCCTGTTTTGCAAGGACGAGACATTATTGATGTGGTTGAACCCGGTCCTGCAATGGGGGAATTTTTAAAAAAAGCCTATGAGCTACAAATTGAAAAAGGGATAGTTGACAAGGAAGAGCTGCGTCGTTTGGTTTTGGAAAATGATCAAAAGGTTGAAGATCCTGATTGAAAGCAACAAGAGATTTTTGTTAGTTTTTTTAATGTAGAATGAACGAAAAAAAAAGAGGTGATGTATGACAAACGTTTTTTTAGGCAACTCGATATGGCATCTTGTTTCTCAGGCGGATTTGGTTGCAAAACTTGTATTACTTTTATTAGTTGGATTGTCCATTCTTTGTTGGGCGATCTTTTTTTATAAATTGATTTTGCTTCGAATAAAAAGAAGGCAGGTGCACGCTGTTCGTAAGGCGATGAAAGATGTTACCTCGTTTGAGCAGTTATTAACTGTTGCTTCAGAACATACCAATACGCTTCCTGGGTATTTTCTTACAAGAAATCTTACATTTTTAAAATCATTACTTTCAACCGCAGATGGACAGCGGAAAAAAACATTAACGTACACAGAGCTTGAGTTGGTACAACAACATGTTGATCAGGTTGCAGATGATATTTTGTGTGGTGAAGAATCGTATCTTACTGTGCTTTCTACTACCGCAGCAGTTGCACCACTTATTGGTTTGTTCGGTACCGTGTGGGGCTTGGTGCACGCATTCATTAGAATTGGTCAACGGCAAAGTGCGGACATTGCAACGGTTGCTCCCGGAATTGCGGAAGCCTTGATTACTACGCTCACTGGTCTTGTTGTTGCTATTCCTGCGTTTGTTATGTTTAGCTACTGTTCTTCTCAGGTGAGAAAGCTTGGTCGTGATTTTGCGGTAATAGCCGACCAGTTTGTTGTGCTTGTGCAACGACTGGTTTCAAACTAGGAGGGTATATGCCACGGAAGTTACGATACAGAAATACGCGGTTAGGCAAAGCAGAACTTTCACTTACGCCACTCATTGATACCGCACTTACTTTGTTAATTATTTTTATGATTACTGCACCGATGATGCATAGAAACGCAATCAAGGTAACGCTCCCAGATGGAAAAGCAAAAGAAATTGAAGACACAAAACAAGAACTGATTGTATATATAAATGCAAAAGAAAAACTATTTTTTAACGATAAAACAATGACGCTTGATGCGCTGATTTCTGAGATACAAAAAAAAGTTGGGGCCAACAAAGAGCAAACCGTGTTTGTTCGTGCCGACAAGTCGGTAAAGTACGGCAAAGTGATAGGTGTTGTTGATAAGATCAAGGTGGTAGGGGGTGTGAGTTATGTTGCATTGGCGACACAAAATCCTACGCAGGCTTAGAAGACAACTCTTTTGGGCAAAACTGTTTTTTGTTTCTTTTGTTGGGCATCTGCTTTTTTTCTTTTTGGTTTTGTTTGTCCGTAAGGGTGATTATTTTTCATACAAGGTTGTGGTAAACCGGAAAGCGCTGACGTCTGGAGCTCCTGTTGTATTTTTACCGTTTCATAAAGTAGTGCAAAAAAAACCGATACGAAAGATTGTGAAAACGAAAAAAAAGAAAAGTGCCCCTGTAAAAAAAACAACGGTTGCAAAAATAAAGCCAGGACCAAAGTCTAAAGCAAAACCAAAGCCGAAAAAACAAACAAAACTTGCAGCAAAGAAAAAAACTTCCACCAAAAAACAATCGGTAAAAAAAGCAGAAGTTAAAAAAAAGAAAGCTCCCAAAAAAGTTGTTGCAAAGAAAAAAACTGCTCCTAAAAAGAAGCCAATAAAAACGGTACAAGCAAAAAAGGTAAATACAAAAAAACAAAAGAAACAAATTGTTGCCCAAAAAGAATTGAAGTTGCCACAGAAAAACGTAGGTGAACCAATTGCACCAATTTATGTTGGTCAGTTGGAGATGGAAGCGTTGCGCATGCAGGACGAAATGCAAACAGTTGTTGGTGATGTATGGAAGCCTCCGGCAGGTTTGCCCAAAGATCTTGAGTGTGTCTTAAAAATATTGGTCAACTGGAAGGGCAAGGCAACGGAAACTGTCGTTGAAAAAACATCTGGAGTTTTGATGTACGATATTTCTGCACGAACAGCAGTTGCCCGTATGGAGCTTCCACAGTGGGCGCATGGAAAAGAATTTCATATAACCTTTAAGCAGTGAGAACTATCAATGATCAAAAAAAGTTTTTTTCTGGTGACTCTTTTTTTGTTTGCTCCTTTGAAGGGAATGGATGTACAGGTGCAAGCGCAGGATCATCAAAAAGTAAAATTGCTTGTGTGTACAACAGGTCGTTCAAACAAAAAATTGCAGGGTGTATCTGAACGTATACAACGTGATCTTGCGTTTACAAAACAGTTTGCAGTTTCGTGTTGTCATATCTCTAAGTTAATTAGTCAACATGATATCAAGAGGTTTTTTTCCGAAGGTTTTCCGCTTGTGTTGTTCATGAAAAAAGGAAAAAATAATAAATGCATTGAGTGGCGTTTGTATGACACGGAAGCTGCATCTATGCTGGTCGGCAAAAATTATTGCAAGCGGGGAAAAAATAATCAGGAGTGGGCGCATCATATTGTGGATGCTGTATGGCCAGCTCTAACTGGGCAACCAGGATTTTTCAGTACAAAAATTGCGTACTGCAAAGAACTAAGGCAGGCGGGTAAAAAAATATTAAAGCACGTGTATATCGCAAACTTTGACGGGAGTGATGAAAAACTGTTGGTTTCAACTTCAACCGTAAATGTTGCGCCGCGTTGGAATAAAGATTTAAGTCGACCACTTCTTTTTTATTCGGAACACACAAACAAAAATGTTCGCTTAGTTATGGTTGATATGAATGGCAGAAGAAAAGTGGTTTCTAATTTTGATGGCATTAACATGCTCCCCGCATTTTCGCCTGACGGAAAACAGGTTGTGTTTTGTGCGTCACGTGGTGGCGGCAACTGTCAGCTATATTTTTTCAAAAAAGGACGTCTTCAAAAGTTAACACACAATTCGGGTAACAATATTTGTCCAACATTTTCTGATGACGGAAAAACATTATTCTTTTGTTCCGATTTCGAAACAAAAGGTCCGCAAATTTATAAATATGATTTTGACACAAAAAAACAGGAACGCATTACGCATGGCGGATATTGTGTGTCGCCAAGTTGTTGTGCGCAAAATAATAAACTTGCGTATACAAAAATGGTACGCGGTCTGATGCAAGTGTTTGTGTATGATCTAAAAGCAAAACAACATAGACAAGTTACGTTTGATGCGGGCAACAAAGAAGAATGTTCTTGGTCTCCATGCGGTAACTACCTTTTGTTTGCAGTTGAAACCAGAAAAGAAAGCAGGCTTGCACTGTTGAACCTCAATAGCAATGACCGCCAATTTGTCACCGCCCGTGGAGCAATGTGCTGCTATCCAGCCTGGTCCTGCCCCTACCATAACTTTGCGGCAGCGGTTTGCTAGGCCAATTACTATGGCCTTTGGATGTGCAGTTTGTAATTTTCAGTCATCGGGTTATTCTATTAGTAACAACTGGTTGGCCGCTCGAATTTTTTGGCTAAAACTGGTATAATTTCAATAAAAGATCTTATAATTCCATAGTTTAGTAGCGAGTGTTATATGAAAAGAAAACTGAAGAAGAAGTTCTCATCTGGCAATGGTCCCAGAAATATTCTCATTATGGCGTTTGTTTTTGCGGCAGTGTTGTTTCTTGTTAAGCTTCACGATATTTCTCGTCAAGTAGAGCCAATTAGCTATTCCGATTTCATAAGACGTGTTGAAAACAACGATGTGGCGGCAATGGTGGTAGATGGTCAGGGTGTGGAAGGGGAATATAAAAGTGGCAAACAGTTCCGGACCGTTATCCCGCAGGCATCACAAGACTGGGTGCTTTTCAAGCAAAAGGATATAAACGTAAGGGTGATAAAGCAGACAGCCTCCCCATTTGATTTTTGGCACTATCTCTTGCTGATAGGTCTTATTTTGACCGTTATCATTGTGTGGTATGTCATTCGTCAGGCTCGTGGTTCAAGCGGGGGAAGTGGTACTGGAAGCAATATCTTTTCTATGGGCAGAAGCAAAGCGAAAATGTTTTTGCCATCAAGTATCAAAGAAAACTTCGATTCCGTAGCAGGTGCAGCTGAAGCAAAAGAAGAGCTTAAAGAGGTCGTTGATTTCTTAAAGAGTCCCGAAAAATTTAAACGTCTTGGGGCAAAAATTACTCGTGGTGTTCTTTTAGTTGGTGAACCTGGTAACGGAAAAACATTGCTTGCAAAAGCGGTTGCAGGTGAAGCAAACTGTCCGTTTTTCAGCATTAGTGGTTCAGATTTTATAGAAGTATTTGTCGGTGTTGGTGCTGCACGTGTTCGTGACTTATTTAAGCAGGCGCGTAAAAATGCACCAAGCATTATTTTTATTGATGAAATTGATGCTGTTGGGCGTCATCGAGGTAGTGGTCTTGGTGGTGGTCATGACGAACGTGAGCAGACCTTGAACCAGCTTTTGACAGAGATGGATGGATTCCAAACAGGAAAAGATTCTGTCATTGTGATGGCGGCAACAAACAGGCCAGACGTGCTTGATAAAGCGTTGCTACGTCCAGGGCGCTTTGATCGTCGTGTGTATGTTCCATTTCCTGATTTGGCAAGCAGAGAACAGATTTTAAAATTACATGCCAAAGGAATCAAAATTGATCCTGAACTTGACCTCGGAAAAATTGCACGAGGGACTCCAGGATTTTCTGGTGCAGATCTTGCAAACCTGGTTAACGAGGCTGCACTGAATGCAACCAAAGGTGACCAGAAAAAAACAATGGTTACGATGCATGACTTTGAGGAAGCGCGTGACAAGATCATGCTTGGTAAAGAAATCAAAACAATGGTCAGGACTCCGCAAGAGTTAAAGGTTATTGCGTACCACGAATCGGGACACGCGATTATAAATCTTTTAAAGCCAGAGCATACCGATCCGCTTCATAAAGTAAGTATTATTCCACGTGGAAAATCTCTTGGTGTTACACACTCCTTGCCTGAACGAGAAAAATACATCAGAAGTAAAGACGAAATGATTGCAGACGTTATGATGTATCTTGGTGGACGGGCAGCTGAAGAGTTGGTATTTGGTTCGTTGATGACTGGTGCGTATTCCGATTTCAGAGCGGCAACCAGCATTGTTCGTCACATGGTATGCAGTTACGGGATGTCCGATTTGGGACTAGCAGTATATGGTCAGTCACATACCGACTTTGATTATTCAGAAAAAACAGCTGAGCAAATTGATGCTGAAGTCGCAAAGATTCTTGATGAGTGTTATAAAAACACCAAAAAACTACTTACAAAAAACAGAGACAAACTAGATACACTTGCAGATGATTTGCTTGAAAAAGAAACATTGTATGCAGGTGATATTTACAAATTGCTAGATATAGAACCACGAGAAGATCATAAGCTTACCTAAGGATAGTAATGCTTGAAGTTGCAGGGTTGAAGGAAAAGGTCGAGCCGATTATAAAAGAGGCGGGCGACATTCTTCTTTCTTATTTTAAAAAGGCGCGCACATTAAAACGACAAAAAAAAGATGGCGCAGGGTTTGTAACAGAAGCCGATCTTGCAAGTGAGAAACTTTTGATAGAAAAACTGTCTCAGGTTGTTCCTGGGGCAGATTTTTTTGCAGAGGAATCTGGGATTTCCGGTAATGCTGAGTATCGCTGGGTTATAGATCCGCTTGATGGTACCACCAATTTTGCCCACGGGTTTCCCCATTTTTGTATTTCTGTAGCGTTGGCAAACAAGGAGCGCGTGCTTTTTGGCATGATTTATCAACCAGTGCTTCAGGAGCTTTTTTGGGCTCAGGCAAAAAAAGGAGCATGGCTTAATGGCGATCGGCTACAGATTTCAACTCCAAAGGAGTTCGGCGAAGGGTTTCTTGTTGTATCTTTTCCTTATCGTCATAGCAAGAACGGTAGCCGCGAGACCTGTCGGAAAATTCTTGCGCATGTGGAGAAAAAAGCGTTTTCATTCCGGCACCTTGGTTCTGCGGCTCTAGATTTTGCTTCTGTTGCCAGTGGGCGCTTTGATGGCCTGTTTGCAGTGGGGCTCGATTGGTGGGATTTCGCTGCTGGAGGGCTTATGATTGAAGAGGCAGGGGGGAAGGCAACTACCTTTGAGGGTAAGAAACTGAAGTCAGATTCTAAGACTTTTGTTGCTGGAGGAGCCCTCATGCACGAGACAATCGCAAAACTTGCTAGGGAATGCGAGACAGCGGTTTGAAAAACCCCTGTTTTCGGGTAAAATGAAGCATAGTTACAAGCATTATCATGATATCCGGTTATTAAAGGATTTTAAGCAAATGGCTAGAATTTGTGCAATATGCAGCAAAAGACCACGATCAGCAAATAACGTGAGTCACGCAAAAAACAGAACAAAGCGTTGGTTATACCCAAACGTCCACAAAATACGTTTTACCGTAGTTGGTGACGCATCGGGAAAGGTAAAGCACGCGTGTGTTTGTACCAAATGTGTCAAGGCTGGTAAAGTCAAAAAGGTTTTATAATCCACTGAAGGTAATTCGTTATGGCAAACATTAAGTCAGCAAAAAAAAGAGCAAAGCAGTCAATCAAGCGTCGAGAGAAAAATTTGAACCGCAAAACTGCAATTAAATCTGCAATCAGAAGAGTTGAAGATGCACTTAAAGCAGGTGAATCCAAAGAAGCAACAGTGACTCTTCTTAAGAATGCAGAAGCACAACTTGCTCGTGCAAAAAACAAAGGTGTTCTTCATCGCAACAACTCTGCGCGCAAGATAAGCAGCTTGGCAAAGAAAGTTGCTGCAACATACAAAGAAGAAAAAAAGCAGACCGCTGCATAAAAACTTTTTTGCTTTTAAATTAAAAAAACGGAGCCGAATAAAAAATCGGCTCCGTTTTTTTATGGTCTAAAATGTATGCTAGTTTGCTCTGTGGTTTATCCAGAGGTAAAGATAAGTTATCCAATCAAAAAGACGTGCGGTTTGATGTGCAAGGGTTTTGTTGTGAGGGACGTCATGCTTTTTGGAATTTTGCACAAGCCCCTCTACTACCATTTCACGAAGTATCGGGAAAAACAGCCAGCTCCAGGGAAACGATAGAGGACTTTCAGTGCGTTCCGAATAAGCACAGATGGCTCCTGTTGCTGCTCCTACAGCACAGGTCATTCCGATAGGAACAAAAGAGTTAAAGTAGGCCGTCCAGTTGGGTCGTGTTGTTCTGAGTGTTCTGGGTCTAGCATTACATGGTTGTATTTGGGTTGCCAAAAGAGTAACGAGTAGTATTTTTGAAAAAAATCGAATAGTCATATTTCATTTTCCTCTGGTAAAAGTGTTTGTATGTTTTTAATACTTATGACTCTTGCTGCAAATATTGCCCACCGGTATGCACTTTGTCAACGAGTTTTTTGTATCGAATAAGAAATCTTCTGGCGACTATGGTAGGAAGTTGTGAAGAGCCTGTGTGTTCTATGAGTACAACGATAATCAGAGGTCTATTTTTTTTGTACCGAAATTGTGCGACAAACCATCCGTGTTCCTGGTATATTCTTCCTTGATGTCGTTTATGCAGTGCACTTGTTTGTGCGGTACTTGTTTTTGCGTATACCTCTATGTCCTTTACACGGTTGATTCTTCTTCCTGTTCCCTGTGTGACTACTTTTTTCATGGACTTTCTCAAAAACTCAAGCGTTTCTGGTTGTATATCAAGGGGACGAGATGTTATGTTTTCATCCGCTAAAATGCGTGGTGTTACGAGCTTGCCGGTAAAAATTCCTGCGGTCATTCGAGCTACTTGAATCGGCGTAACGAGTAAAAAGCTTTGTCCAATTGCAGCAGAAAGTGTTTCTCCTGGCCACCAACGTTCGCCGATGTTTTCCAGTTTCCATTCAGAGCTTGGTACGAGTCCTTTTTTTTCTGGAAATAAAATATTTGTTTTTTCACCAAGTCCAAAGCGGTATGCATAGTCAGCAAGTGTATCGATAGAAATTTTGGTGCCGATGTCATAGAACAATGGGTTGCACGATTGTTCGAGTGCCTGACTGACTGTTAATTTTCCGTGCCCTTCAAGTACGTGGCAGTGGTACCGACGGCCTGCAAGTGTGATGTATCCTTTACAATCCCATATGGTATCTGGTGTGATAATTCCTTGTTCAAGTGCAGCGCTTGCAACAACAAGTTTAAAAATAGAACCTGGTGGATAGCTGGCATTGAATGCGCGGTTTAAAAAAGGGTGCTCATTTTGCATTGCGTTCCAGTCTTCTTGTAAAATCGGTTCTAAAAAGATCGTGGGGTCGAAGTTGGGACGGGAAGTCATTGCAAGAATTGCACCATTTTCTGTGTCCATGACAATACATGTTCCAGTTTGATCTGAAGGGAATACGTTTTCTACAATGTCCTGCAGTTCAAGGTCTAACGTGGTTTCAATGTCGGCACCAGATATTGCCTGTTCAATGGATGTTTCAGTTAACTTTTTTCCAAACGAATTAATGGTTGCCATGATGGAGCCAGGTTTTCCTTTCAGTGTATGTTCAAACAAATGTTCCAACCCCATTTTTCCGATCAAACCAAATTTTATTTTTCCTAGATAACCAAGAATGTGGCTTGCGTATGATGCGTGTGGATAAAATCGTTTAAACGATGTTTCTATGGTTATGTTCGTTTCTTGTGGAAACTGTTCTTCTAGTTTGCTGAGCTGCTCAAAACGCACGTCTGCAGCGAGTAACACCTTTTTGTAGTGTCGTTCTGCATGGGTGATTTTTTTGAGTAGAGTTGTATCGTTTTTTAGTGGTACGTTCATAATGTTTTCAAGCTTTTCGAGTTTTTGTATCTGCGCTTGGGTGAGTGAGCGTTTCCCACTTCCTTTCCAGAAAATGTTGTGTGTTGGGCGGTTTGTTGCTAACAGCTTTCCGTTGCAGTCAACAATGTTTCCGCGCGGAGAAGATACTGTTTCGACATGGAGAAAGTTTTTAGTGCTTTTATCAAGAAAAAGGTGTGCAAGTTTAATTTGTAGGTGAACTAGTTTGATGCACACTGCAAGAAGAGAAAAAAGAAAGAAGATGACAATGGTGCGTAACTTGTATTCAGAAATATCTTCCAATGTTCTCATGAATTACGTTTTTTTTTCGTGATTTTATGAAGTGGGTGAGATTCATTACATGTTTTTGAAAGTTGCTCTAGTGATACGTGAGTATATTTTTCTGTGCTTGAAAGTGATTTATGTCCAAGCAGTTCTTGTACAATGCGCAGGTCAACGCCTCTGTTGAGCATATGCGTAGCAAATGAGTGACGAATTTTATGGGGCGTAATGTTTCTTCCTACCTTCAAAAATTTTCGAAACATTTCAATAATTCGTTGCACCGATCTGCTGGTGAGTGGCTCATCGCGATAGTTGAGAAACAGTCGTTCCTGTTGATTGTTAATTACGGGACGTTCTCTATCTATGTACGCAAGCACTTGTTCTTTTGCTTTGTCTCCAAACAGAACAATCCGTTCTGTTCTTCCTTTACCGAAAATACGAATGGTTTTATTTTCAAAATCAACATCTTCTAATTTTATGTTAATCAATTCTGAACACCGTACTCCGGTTGCATATAAAAGTTCAAAAATTGCTTTGTCTCTTTGTGGATGTTTGCTTGGCAGATCCTCACAAGTGACATCTTCAAGAAGGTGGGTAATTTCGTCAACGCTTAAATACACTGGTAGTTTTTTATCAAGTCGAGGGCGTGTAAGTTGTAACGCAAGTTCTATTCCCTGTGTGCGCAAATATCTTTCAAATGAAGTGAAGCAGGAAAATTTTCGAGCGATCGAACTTTTGTCGATTTTTTTATAAAAAAGACTTACCAGATAGCGCTCTATGATTTGTCTGAGGTTGAGCATTTTTTTTTCGTGTGGGCTTAGTTCTTTCCAAAAATCAACGAATTGATTTAGGTCTCCTGAGTATGCTCGTTGTGTATTGAGTGCAAGGTTTCGTTCTACTTTGATGTATGCTAAAAATTCATCCTTCTTTTTCTGAAATTCGGCGAGCTTCACTGCTTTCTCCTTTGCTATGTATGGTGTGTAGTTTCTAGATCAGTCCGTATTCTTTGCATCGCCTGTTGACCGAAGATCTATTCACTCCTAAAAATATGGCAATTTTATTTTGATTTTGAAATTTTTTCCACAGCATTTCCATAATTCGTGGATCTTTGAGTGCCTGCTTGCCTAGTTGAGATGCTTCAATTAAATCGGGATCTGTGGTTGTGTATGCTGGTTCAAATAGATCTGTTTCTTCACCGATTGCCCGTTGTTTTGATTTTTCTACCAACTGTTGTTTCACTTTCATCCGAAGCTCATGAAAACTGAGTGGATGTGAATTAATAATTTTACGTTTTTCACGTTCGCTCAAACCGAGCAGATTTTCAAAAATCTCTTGTCTGATGAACTGTTTTGAAAATGAATGGATCAGTTCTTCCAGTTCCTCTTCAGAAAAGTTGATAAGCGAAGGCATTGATAAAAAGTTTTTGTGTAGCTCATCAAAAAGTGATTTAGAGAGGATTCCTTCTTGCAGCGCATTGCGTGGATTTTTTGTTGTCGAACAGATAATCCGTACGTTGCCCCGAATTCTCTGATCGCTTTTGAGTCGTCTGTACATGCCATACCTGATAAATTCTGCAAGATGTTCCTGCGCTTCTAGGTTCAAAAAATGTATGTTTTGAATAAACAGAGTTCCGTTTTCTAGTTTTTCAAGAAGTGGGGTTTCTGTAGCTTTAAAACCAAGAATGGTGTTCATACCAAACAGTTTTGCAGAGACATCCTGATTTGTTGGTCCTTGCAGGTTTATGATGTGTAGTTTTTCCTTCAAGCTAATGTTGTGTATTACTTCGACAACCGACTTGGTGTCTTGTTCGGGCAGATCAATAAGAAGCGCTTGTTTTCCCAAGGCTGCTTTTAGAAGGTTGATTTTAAAATTCAGGAGCGTTTCTCCACTGCCTGGAAGTAAGGAATTAATTTGCTTTCCTGATTTTGTTGTTTCAAGACACAAAAGAAATCCCCAATCGGAAGGATTTTTTAATAACTCTATTTTTTTCTTCAGAAGGTCAGAAATTTCTGGAAAATGTACAGTAATGATGACGTTATTTTGTTCTAGGTTCGGAATACCAGAAACAACAAGTTTTTCGTTTTTTGGGCTGTCAATTAAACAGGTTTGTGTGGTTTTGTATTCAAGAACCTGTTGTGCTAACGTTTTTAATTTTTTTGTTGTTGGGTGTCCACTTTTTGTGTTTAAATCCACGTTGATCAGTTCGTGTGCACTTCTGTTTCCCAAGGTAAATCTTCTGTGCTTGTAGAAAATAATTCCCATTGCTTGGCGTGAAAGTTGGGAAAAGGACTGAATGCTTTCTTTGTACTGGTTTATTTCCTGGTGCTTCAGGTACACCTCTTGTTCAAGTTTTTTTTCTTGTTGAAGTAGGTTGTTAAAATTTTTGTCATGAAGCAGGTGGATTATATTTCGCAGATACTCAACAAAAACTAACATGTAATCTCGTTCTACTTCGCCATAAAACTCTTTCCATCTTTTCGTGTCAGAAATGCGTGCGTACCTGTCAACAATTATGTACCCAACAAGTTTTTTGCCATGCACAATAGGAATGAATAAATCGGCGTTAAGTTCATTTAAAAAGTACAATGTTACCTGGTGTTTTTCGTTTTGATCGTAGAATCGGTTGAAATCAACATTGTCGGTGAAAAAAATGTTGTTTGAGGTTAAAAGTTCTTTTGACTGGTAGGCGCTTAAAAACCGTTCAACCGTGTGTTCGTGTGTGCTTAGTTTTTGTCTTTGCTCAAAAGATCCGGGTTGAGCAACTGGTTGACGAATATACAAGTGGGTTTTGTATTTCGGAATGGAAAATGCTTGCTGAAAAAATGTTCGTGCTATGTGCCGAAGTTCTTGAACGTTGGTAACGCTGCTGAACCGTTCAAGAACGTGTCGAAAGTCGTTGATAAAATCAAAACCTCCTTGCCGTTCAACATGATTTTTGAGGTTTAAGAATCGCAACCCTATGATTTTTCGTGCGCAATAAAAGATTGCGTATGCAAGCATCAATGTTGATGCGGAAGCAAATGCATAGCCTCCACCAAGAAGTGTTTTGATTTTTGAAAGCGGATATATCTGTGTTGCTTCCAAAAGCAAAAATGGAAAAATCATTGTTTTTATAAAAAGACTTGCCTGGCGCAAAAGGAGTCGAGGAAGTTTTGCATGGTTGAGTTTGAAAAACGTTACCAAAAGGCTAAGTGAAAGCACAGGGAAAGTGCAATACTGTAAAATGGTGGCAATCAATTGAGACTCAATGCTTCTGTGTGCGTTGGGAAAAAAGAATGAAAGAAAAGAAAGCGTCATCAAAACAGAAAAAAATGTTCCACTGATGATAAGCAAAACTCTTTGCCGTGTACCAAATAGTTTTTCTTTCTCAATAAGAGATTCAATAAACAGTGCCAAAGAATGGAATTGAATGACGGTAAATGCCCACGCAATGCGTATCCATAAAACGCAGAGGTGGTAATTGAGCGATGGCAAAAAAAGTTTTCTTACAATTTTTAAAATCCATGCGGAATTTGCAAGCATCGCACTGGTAAGAACTAAAATAAGAAAAAAACAAGAACGTTTGATGTAATAATTCTTGTTTTTGCGCATGTGTACAAAAAGGCTTATTGCAAAGTAAAATTTTACTGTAAAAGAAAAGGTCATAACTATGAGAATGACGGGGTAACTCCCCAGAAATGCAAAGAGAGAATGAAGATGAGTGGTTGCTACATTAAAAAAGTTCATTGTTTTCTGTTGATTTCACAATTTCCAATCGTTATTATAGACCATAAAAGTATAGTTTTCCATTTCTCATCTGTTGAACGATGAATACTATTATAGAAGGGGATATGTGTTGAAGTCGACAAGGTATTATTTTGCGATGCAAAAAGTGCTTGTTTTATTGAGTTTAATAGTTATTCTTTTTGGAGACTATCCACCTGTGGGTCTCTAATTTTTTTGAGGGGGATTCAACATGAAGAAACTGATGAAGGGGCGAGTAGTAAAGATGATTGGCATGAAACTTTTTTCGTTTATCATGATTCTTTTGGCCGCGGGAGCTGATTGGCCACCACCAACACTGTAGACTTGATTTTTATGTTGCAGATTCAATCGCCGTCTCTTGAAAAAGAGCGGCGATTTTTTTATGCAGAATTTTTATTGTACCGGGACGTGTTGATCTTTTTGTTCTAGTTTGCGATATGCGGTAAGAAGCATAAGATAAGCCAAAGGGATTCCGATGATGGTTATGGAAACAAGGGTTATCACAATAAATAAGCCAAAAAATTTCCATACAAGTCCTTGCGTGATGCGGAAACTTTTTCTTAAAGATTCAATTGCACCAACTCTTTTGTCCACCAAATAAAACAGGCAAAGAGAAAAACGAAAAGCAAAGTAAAAGAGTACGGTTACGATTGAGAGTGTAAGCACAGTTAGAACAAAGAAGTTTTTAAGAAGCAATGGGTTTAAAAAAGATATTGCAGCCAGGGGTACAAGGATGATGCCGAATGTGAATGCCATTGTCAAAACATATAACCCGAGAGACCGGTGAACAATTCCAAATTGTGAAAACAAGTCCCAGTAGTTGCCGTTTTTTGCGTCGTACGCATCAAGAGTAACTTTTGCAATACCAAGGCCTATGCCACTCTGTATCACATGGAAGGGAATTTGGAAGATAAAAGTGTTAATAAGTGAAAGCAGCACAATCCTTACTTGTATGTTTCCAATACCGCTCACAATGAGATTTCCAAGCGGATGAAAAAAGATAGGGTCCAGCCATTTTGTGATTATTGATCCAGCTATAATTACGCCAAGCAGTGTGAGCCAGAGCGAAGCCAGAAGCCACATGTTGGAACGAAGAGTTTTCCAAGCTTGTGATGCAACGTCCGAAATAGAAAAGGTTCGTTCTTCCATGTTGTCTTTCCTTTATAAAATAAAAATTGACCACTTCCGGCACATGATAACGTGCGGTATTTCCGTTGTCAACAGCCAAAAGTTGCTTCTATGGAATTAAATTATACTCTTTGCAGCGGCGGTTGACTGAAGAGCGGTTAACGCCAAGCAGGGTGGCGATTTTGTTCTGATTTTTAAATTTGTTCCAAAGCAGTGCCATAATTTTGCGGTCCTTCAGTGCATGTTTGCCAAGACGGGCCGCCTCTATCAACTCCGGATCAGAAATGCTGTAAGCCGGGTCAAACTGTGTTTCTTCGTGAACTTCGCTTTTTTGTGATTTTTTTGTAAGTAGTTGTTGCACACGATTTTTTAGTTCTTGCAAACTTGCAGGACGTGCGTGTGCAATTCTACTTTTTTCTTTGTCTGTCAACTCAAGGAAGTTTTTAAAAGTATCTGTTTTTATTGCCTGTTCACTAAATCCGGCTGCAAGGTTTTTCAGTTCGTCTTCTGAAAGAGTGATAAGTGACGGCATTACCAACGTTGTTTTATTTAGTTCACCAAAAAGTTCTTTAGAAAAGGTTCCTTCTTGTACCATTTCCTGGAGGTTTTGGTTTGTGGAACAGATGATGCGCACGTTGCTTGCATGTTTCTGATCACTTTTGAACGTTCGGTAGATGCCGTAACGCAAAAATTCTGCAAGGTGCTCTTGTGTTTCTAAATCAAGAAAGTGAATGTTTTGAATGAACAAGGTACCGGTGTTGTCTAATTTTTTAAGCAGAGGTATTTCTTCGTTGCTAGAAAGTCCAAAAATAGGGTTGATACCAAACAGTTTTGTTGCAGTTTCAAAGTTGTTTGTTTTGCCTTGTAAGCTCAGCACATGCAGGTTTTCACGCAGGCCGATGTGGTGTAACAACTCAACGGTAGGCATAAGGTCTTCTTGTGGCATATCAAGTAGAATTGCTTTTTTACTGAGCGCTGTTTTTAAAAGATTGATCTTAAAGTTAAGGAGTGTTTCTCCTGCGCCAGGAATCAGTTGATCGATCAATTTTCCAGACTTGGTTGTTTCAAGATACAGAAGGTAGTCCCACTTGGTAGGGTCACTCAGAAGTTCAACCCGTTTTTTAAGAATGTCAGAAATTTCTGGGTAATAAATCGTGATGATGACATTGTTTTGTTCAATGTTTGGAATTGCAGAGATCACCAGCTTGTTTCCTTTTTTGTCGTGCACAAAGCAGGCTTGTTGTGATTTGTATTCAAGCGCCTGCGTTGCTATTTTTTTCAGCGCCTTGGTGACTGGGTGTCCTTCGTGTGTGTTGATGTTTACTTGCACTAACTCTTGTGCGGTTTGGTTGCCGAAGGTAAAGCGGCGATTTTTGTAAAAAATAATTCCAATCTTTTTTTCTTTGTTTGTGCGTAAAAAAGAACGGATAGATTCTTTGTACTGATTAATTTTTTGGTGTTTGTCGTACAGTTCTTCTCGCAACTCTTTTTCTTGTGCGATAAGTGTGTTTAGGTTTCTGTTTTGTAGCAGGTGAATGATGTTGCCCAAGTAGGTTGCAAACACAACCATCTGGTCCCGTTCTACGTTGCTGTAAAACTCTGAGTTTTTGCGTATGTGCCGTGTCCGTGCGTATCGCTCAACAATGATGTACGCAACAAGTGTTTCTTTGTCGTACACCGGAATGAAGACATCTGCGTTTATGTTGGCAAGAAAATTTAGAATTTGTTCTCTTATTTCTTCTTTTTCGTAAAAGTTGCTGAATGCAAGTTCATCGGTGATGATGATCCGTCTTTTTTGTAGCAGGTTGCTTATTGTCTTGTTCTTACCGTATGCGCTAATAAAATTTTCTACCACCGCCTCTTCAGAACCGGGAGGACCTTCTATTTTTTGTTTTACGTCAGTGTTTCCTAAATCACGAATATAAAGATGTGTCATTCGCAACGGTACGTTAAACGCATCTTTAAAAAAGTTTTGCGAGATGTGAATCAGTTCCCGTTCGCTTGTTACATGACTGAATTGTTCTAGCACATGCTTAAAATCTTTCATGAAGTTGAACCCTTTTGGAGAGCGTACATGCTCGTACAGGTTCAAGAAACGCAACCCCATAACCTGCCGCGCACTGTAATAAATTGCGCACGTCAGTGCGATGGTAGAAATACCCACCACTGAGTAGGTATGCGTCAATATGGCAGGGATATAGTAAAACGGATAACTTTGCACAAAGTCAGCAAGTACTGCAGGTAGTACAAGATATCGGATTAATACTTTTGATTGGCGCTTAATTATACGAGGAATTTTGGCAGAACGTAATTTCCACAGTGTTATCAAAAGGCTGGTCATCATAAGAGGAACAAGGACATAGCGAGTACTCCATGCCATCATTTCAAATTCTAAAGCGGGGCGATTGGGGTTGCCAAATTTAAAAAATGCTAAACCAACAAAGAACAGAAAGAAGGCTGAGCTTGCAATTAAAAATAAAAACTGGTGGATTTTGGGGCGGGATTTTTTTTCTAAAATATTTTCAATAAAAAGAGCAAGGGACTGATATCTTACAATAAAAAATGCCCAACCTATTCTGACCAAAAATGTAGGAATTTTATCTGCATTTGGAATAAAAAGTTTTTGAACGAGTCGTGCTATCCATGCAATGTCTTCAAATATTCCTCCTATTAAGACAAAAAGAAGAAGAAATAGGGGAATGGAAAGTTTTGATTCTTTCAAACCACGCAAAGCAAAAAGAGTCAGAAAAAATGTTTTGAGGGCGAGCGATATACTAATTGCACACAGTAAAAAGGGATAGCTTCCCAAAAAACTCCATGTCGGTTTTACGATTGTACCAAGATATTCAAAAAAATTTACCATTGTCTATTGATCTTCGTTTAGTCAGACGTTATTATAGAGCAAGCTTAAAAAAAGGGTTTTTTGAAGTAATTGTTCAATTGGTTTAACTCTTTAAAACTCAAGGAAGGTTGCATGTATATCAAAAGTGTATTCAGAGCTTTTTTCTCAACTTTGTTAGTTATTCTTCTTAGTGTAACTCCTCCGTTCTAAAACATGTAACTCATCTTAACACAGGTTACGGGGCTGCTCAAGCGCATAACCAGTGTTGGGGGGTGAGATAGTGCGGGGGCGTGTGCAGGGTTGTTTGATCCGGGCACAAAGGTCGGCTCCACCGTTTTGACCTCAAAGGATGACCTCATGGGCACAAAGTCAGACAACAGCCGTTACGCTCGGGCTATGCGCATCGCAAAGGTGCTCGAACAGGCGACGGCAAAGTTAGAAGAACCTGCAGTTACACAGATTATAAACGAGTACGGAAGAAATCCATTTTTCGTACTCGTTTCTTGTTTACTGAGTTTGCGTACCAAAGATACCATTTCTTTGCCGGTCTCTCGGCAGTTATTCAACCGTATAAAAACACCGCAAGAACTCTTAGATCTTCCGCTTTCTAAACTTCAAAAAATCGTATATCCCACCGGCTTTTTTCGCCAAAAAGCAAAAACATTGCATGCCGTTTCTCGGGCACTGATCAAAACATTTAACGGAACCGTTCCTAAAACCGAAGAAGAACTTCTTTCTCTTCCTGGTGTCGGCAGAAAAACAGCAAACCTGGTGCTGGGAGAAGCGTTTGGTGTTCCGGCAATTTGTGTCGATGTGCATGTGCACAGAATTTCAAACCGACTTGGTTTGGTTAAAACAAAAACCCCGGAACAGACTGAGGTTGAACTGAAAAAAATACTACCGAAACATTTGTGGATTTCATGGAACCGATTGCTGGTCATCTGGGGGCAACAGGTATGTCTGCCACGCAAACCTCGCTGTGCTTCATGCGCAATTCGGAATCTTTGCAGGCGAGTGGGAGTTTGGACTCGAAAATTGTAAAACTCTTTTCAAAATATATTGGTGTGATAAAGTACGACAATTGATTTTTTAAAACAACAGCTGAGCCCGAAGGGGTGGTATGAAGCTTCAAAAATCTTTTATTTTTCTACTTTTTTTCTTTTTAATTTCTGACAACTCATATCTGTTATTTGCCGACACTTCTTTTTATGTTGGACCATATAGTTTCTATCGAGATTGGCATGGCCTAGAAAATCGATCAGCCTCTTCCGTAAAACAAACCGTACCAACAATTGCTTCTTTAGCATCGGTTGTTGCTGCGGGTTTTAATTTTGAATGCAATGAAGGTCGTCCAAAAAACAATACAAGAAATGGGCGGTGTAGAGGTTGTATAAATTGTTCTGGCGATGAGCAATTTCGATCATCTAAACCCCTGAGTCCGGTCGAAAAGCTTTATCAAGACATGGCTCGAGAGTTTTTGCCTTGTGATGCTCATCAGGCAAGCTTGTATTGTGACGTTGACATAATAGGAAATCCCATTTCTCCGGAAGAAAAAAGAAGAAGGGCTGATCAAGATAGGCGTAGAAAAGCAGAAGCAAAAAAAAGACAAGAAGCCGAAGAAAAAATTCAAAGAAGTTCCTATCAGGAGATTGCGCAGCTTAATGAAAATGAGACTTTATTTTCACGAGAAGATGTCGTACAAGAGTGCCGGTCTGAATGGGGAAAAAGAATTGCACGAAGAAGACGTGCGATTAAATATGTGCTTGATTATGAAGAACAATACGTAAAAAAACGATTTTCAATTTCTCAAAAAACAGTTGAGTTTTTGAGATACCATGGGTTTGATGAAGCACAGTATCAAGAATGCCAAGGTAACGAATTACAGCAGGTGATTCACCAGGAGTTTGTAGAAATAGTTTTGGATACTACCGATCTCTCAGAAAAAGAAAAAAGAGAAAGTGTTGAGCAGTTTCAAAAATTAATTTTGAGTTGTTCTCGTGACGGGTGTGGCCTGAATCAACAAGGTAAAGTTTTTGATGCAATGCGCATCTCTGATTTTTGCCAAACCGCACTTGACGCAGGATCGACTATTTTAAAAGCACGCCTTGTAAAAACAGGTGGGCGGCTGCATACCTTGGAGCTCGAAGCCTTGTATGGTCAGGCGTTTCAGGCAACTGAAGTGTTGGACAAAAACTTGTTTTCACAAAAAAGTTTAGAAAATTTTGCAGCTTTGCAGACAGAACAATTCACGGAAAAACAATTAGATTTTGATAATTTTATCTGTTGTTTAGGAGGTCAAGCAAAGTATGTGTTTGGGAACCCAAGACAGAGTAATACAAAGCAGTTTTGGCCTGAAGTGGTTGCACAACGGTTGGAGTATGAAAATGAACGTGCGGATACGCTTCAGCAAGTCGTGCAAAAGCGGATTCAAAAAAAAATTCCACACGTATCTGAAATGCATGAAGGGTTGTTGGCTGCGTTGGCAGAAAACGATCTGCCACCATGGTATGACCATTATCTCTGGAAAGAACATGCTCAAAATTATGAAGATGCCTTAAAAAATATATCAGCAGAGGATTCCTGTTCTGAGATAAAAGTTTTTACTTTTTCTGATCAATTAAAAAAACTTGTCACTGATTGCGGTGCAGATACAGAAACCTTCACTTTTTGTGAAGGCAATGAAGTGCAACAGGTTTTACATCAGGGGTTTGTTGATGACATTGATTCCATTTCTCAACTAGATACAAAAAAATTAGACCATGATGAACGGAAACTTGTACATGCGCTTCAATCCTTAACTGTTTCGTACGCACAATGCGGTTGCTTTCACAACAAAGCAGGAGATATACAAAATGCCTGGGCGTTGTCACAGGTTTGTGGCGTGTTGCGTGACTAC
>Ga0180433_10000446_pt1 | contig 70552 bp, 61 predicted proteins | sample SS_ome_8_FD_132980 | JGI IMG/M metagenome (GOLD analysis project Ga0180433, IMG submission 132980) | Hypersaline lake sediment archaeal communities from the Salton Sea, California, USA - SS_1_D_1 metaG | ecosystem: Environmental > Aquatic > Non-marine Saline and Alkaline > Hypersaline >...
CTGGTTGACCATCCTTCTGAAGGGGATCGAGGTGAAATCCAGGGAACTGGCCGGGGGGCTGTTGCTGGGAATCCCCAATTTCTTCTCCTCCTATTTTGTGCTTCTGGCACTGCAGTCGGTACCCGCTTACATCACTTTTCCCTTTATCAATACCGGGCTGATTATTCTGTCCGCACTGGCCGGGGTTTTTCTGTTCCGTGAATCCCTGGATAAAAAGAAAATCCTTCTGGTCCTGCTGGGAATGGCCTCGGTGATTTTGCTGACTACCTGAACTCCCGGGTGCCCGGTGGCCGGTTACAGGTTAAACCGGTAGGTGAACTTCACCATGAAGATGTTGTCTCCCGGGGCCTGTAGCAGGTTGGAAAAATCCCTTCCCAGTTGCAGGTCTCCGGGATTGGCGTAATCCGCCCGGTTCTGGGTCCAGACCAAAAAGAGGGTCGACCCGGGCCGGTATTCCCAGCGCAGCACCACGGTGCCCCGCAGTGACTTGTAATTAAAATCCGGGTCATCCAGGGTGAAAGACGGGGCGGGTCCGGCTCCGTCCGGGTCCACCTGGTAGGAATCACCGCTGGGGACGATCGTGGAACCTCCCTCGCCAAAGGCATTGAAATCAAAGGAAGACGCCCGGGCCAGTTCCTTGAAACGGTGGTAATCCCCCACCGCGATGAAGGGCTGAAGGTAGGCCTGAAGGCTGAGCCGTGGAGTGAAGATCCAGTTGAGCCGGATGCTGCAGGAAAGGGTTTCCTGGTCGATATCGGCGAAGATGTACCGCCTTTTGAAGGTGTCGGTCATCAGGGGGTCGTCAATTGAGGTTACCCACTGTGCCCTTCCCAGCTCCCGGGAATACTCCGGTTGGATCGACATGGTAAAATTGTTCGAGGGTTTCCACTGAAGGGTTACGTAAACCCGGTCCTGACGGGTTCCGGCGACGCTGCCCAGGTGAAACCCGCCCACCCCCAGCACCAGCGGTTTCCTCCGGTCGGTGTCGATACCGAAATCGATCCAGGTGTAGGTGGGGGAAAGCGCCAGTGGACCGCCCCGGGTCAGGTATTTGTCCCAGCGTTCCGGGTTGTAACTCAACTGGAAGTAGAGGTTCAGGTAATTGAGGAAAGTGGCGTTGACAATGGTAATCAGGCGCTGCTCTCCCACCAGGTTCCATCCGAAATCGTAGTTCCGCTGGGTGAACAGAAGCACCTGCCAGTTTCGCAGGATTTTTCCGGGTTTGAAATACTGGTATCCCACCATGACGTGTCCGTTGATCAGATCCCCCGCCCACTGGAATCCCAGGTCAGTGGAATCAAATCCCGGTGAAATCATCCCCAGGGCCAGGTGAAAGAGGAAGTTGCCGGTGTGCTTGACCAGCTGGAACCGTCCGGCCCACCCCCCCATGGAGGTGGCCCCGGCGTCCAGGGTCAGGTGATCCGCGTCGGGACGCTGAAAATAATGCGGGTAGGACTGCTGCAGGTTGAAAATCCGGTCCCGGCTTCCCGATACCCGGGTGCCCGCCAGCCAGCCGGTGAGTACCCAGGTCTTCTGGTCGTCCAGAGCGGTCCACCCGTCCACCCCGAAGCTGAAAGCTTCCCTGTTGAGCAGTTCCTGCAGGGAATTATCGGTTAACCGGCGGAAAAGGGAGGTTCCCATCAGCCCGAATCCCTGTTTGCCGCTGTTGTATTCTTTCTGCAGGCGGAGAACGTTGTAACTGGCAAAGGGTTCCACGATCTGGCTGGAACGAATCCCCTCCAGGTCGATCTCGGCGTTTTCCCGCTGGGTCAGGGCGCTGAGGAATCCCACGTTCCAGCCGCTCTGGCGGCCGATTTTACCGGTAATCTTGGAAGCGGCCAGGATGGTGGTCCATTCCGGATAAGCCACATACCCTTCGGTATCCACGGTTCCCTGGGGAGGCCGGCCGATCCGCCGGGAATAGAAAAGCTCCGGATTGCCCCAGTTGGCGCCGATATGCATTCCGGTTCCCCCGATTCCGAAATTAAACACGTTGGCATCCTTGATGAAGAAGGGCCGTTTTTCATCGTAATAACTCTCTGCCGCGCTGAGGTTGATGACCGCCGGGTCCACTTCCACCTGTCCGAAGTCAGGATTGAGGGTCAGGTCCAGGGTCAGGTTGCTTTGCAGTCCCACCTTGATGTCCACTCCCAGATTTCCCGAATAATCATGGCCGGTCTGAAAGGGATTGTCTTCTTCCCGGGGGCTGAAAGCCGCTTTTCCCAGGGTGTAGGGGATCGCTTCCACCGTGGGGCGGGGGGAAATGCCTTCAATTCCTTCCAGGCGGGCAAAGTAGGAGACTTCTCCGCTTTTCTCCAGGGGTTTCCAGGAGAAAGTGACGATTTCGTTTTTGTGCTTGATATATCGCCTGAAATTCACCCCCCAGATATATCTGCCTTCTCGCTTTTTAAACCGCAGCTGGTCAAAGGGGATACGTATTTCCACCGTCCATCCCTGGTCATCCCGGCGAGCGGCACTCTCCCAGACCCCATCCCAGGAATCATCCCTGAATTCGTCGTTGTAAATACTCCAGTCGCAGATGGAACCGGCGGGGTTGACGGCGAACTGAAATCCGCTGCGCCGGTCATAATAGGGATCGATGTAAAAGACAAACCATTCGGAATCGGAAAAATCATCCCGCCGGCCCAGAAGGCTGATCATCTTTTCGGGAGTTTCATCGAACATCCGGGCCGCCACGTACAGGGCCGTGTCGTCGTAGGCCGTCCAGACCACCGTTTTTTCGGTGGCGGGTTGCCCGTCCTCGGGCTGGGACTGCAAGAAACCGGAATCGCCATCATTCTGCCAGATTTCCTCATCAAGATGGCCATCGATGGAAACGGACTGTTGAATCCGCCGGGCCACCAGCACCCGCTGGGGAGTGTCTTTCCTTACCCCCGGCTGAAGGATAAATGCGGTTATAAGGATCAGGGTACATATCCAGATTGTTTTCTTATCCATGGGTGACTCCTCTATTAGGGTGATCGTTCGTCCGGCGCCCTCACCTGAGCAAAACGTACGGCCCTTTCCTGGGGTTTGATCATGGTTTCCCTACCTCCAATACGCAGGTGAAGTGAATTTGGTTACGGTCCTTGCCGGATTTTTCCTGATTTCAAGTATCAAAGATAGAGATGGAAAAGCAATGAGTAAAAGGACTTATTTTGACCGGGCAGGTTACGGAAAGCGGATCCGGTCAAGGCGTAAAAAGAGCTGGTAACGGTTTTTCAGGCCGGTTTTGCGGTAGATGGAGTGGATGTGGTTCTTGACGGTATTATAAGAAATGTAAAGTTGATCTTCGATTTCCCGGTTGTTTTTCCCCAGGAGCATCAAGTCCAGGATCTCCTTCTCCCGGGTGGAAAGATGATATGTTTTGGCCAACTCAGCCGCCAGTTCTCCGGTCTTTCGCCCGGTTCTTAGATGAGCCAGGTAGGGGAGGTAGAAAAATCGAATCCAACCCAAACCGATACCCTGAAAAAAAATCAGGAAAAGAAATCCCCGCAGGAGGGATGGTACCAGAAAAACAAAAAGAGGGAGAACCAGGTAGCGGGATAAGAACAACAGGGAAAAGGAATTCCCCAGCCCCTTTTCTGCCCGGGACGGTTTCTTGCGGGAACAAAAAAAAAGCCGGATGAGAAAGAATATCTCCGCCAGCAGGAAAAACCCGGCAAAGTTTTCCACCGTGAAATGGGAAATTCTATAGAGGATGCTGGCCGGGGCAGAAAAGAAATAGCCGGCGAAACCCAGCAGAATTAAGAGAATAAGGATTCGTCCGGTTTTTTTCAACCATGGCGGCGGAACGTTTCCCTGTAAACGGAAACAGATGGTGATAATGGAACAGGATATGATGATCAGGATGGTATAGGCAACCATGAATATCACCGCCTCCAGCAGAGAGGAATCGCTCGAAGCCGGAGGAAGACGGAGGTTTACCCTCATGTACAGGGTGAGATAAAAAAACAGGATGCCGGCCACGGTGCCTCCGGTATAGCCTGCCAGAGGACCCAGGATTCTGCCCCCGTACCGTTTTTTCTGGTGAAGGATATAAACCAGCAGGGCCACTCCGAAGATGCTGTTCAGCAGCAGTCCCATCAGTTTGATATGTTCATCCATGGGAATCCATTATAGCAGCGGCGGCAGGGCAAAACAAGCAACCGGAGGATCGGTCAGGCGACTGGTAACCCTTTACCAATTTTGAAAATGGGAAAGGGTGGCCATATTCGGATCGGGAGGATTGACGTATCATTCAGGTGGTGCAACCAAGGAGGTAAAATGAAAAGGTATTTGCTTGTTTTTCTGGTAATTCTGGTGGCGGTTTTGATATCAGCTGACGAATCGTCGAACAAAATGGGGGTACTGGAAGGGATTTTTCTGCCTCAGTCCCTGGTGGTGATCGGGGACCGCGTGATCGTTGCCCAGAAATCCAGCTTTCACGTGTTCAGGCTGCCGGATTTGCAACCGGTCAAAGAATTCTGCCGGGAGGGAGAAGGTCCGGGTGAACTCCAGTCCGTTCCCATGATCCCCAATACCATTGAACTGGTGGATGGGATTTTGGTGGCGGAAGGAGTGAGCAAGATCCTTGGATATTCAGTGGAGGATTTTTCCATGATCCGGGAACAGAGAAAGGGAGGCATGGTGTGGAATTTCCTGCCGGCAGAGAATGGTTACATCTATACCCGGTTTGTCCCCAAAGGGGGAGATAAGATTGATATTCAGCTCGTCCTGGCCGGTCGGGATCTGCGGGAAATCAAAGTCCTTCACCATCAGTCCACGGTGGATCGGGATCAAGAGGTCATCATGTTGAGGGATCCCATCGGATACGGGTTGAGCAACGGGGAGATATACGTAGAGAAAAGTAATGAAGGCTTCGTAATTGACGTATACGATCTGCAGGGAACGGTTCTCCGCCGGATTGCTCACTCGGAAATAACCACTCTGCCAGTCAGCGGGGAATTCAAGAAACAGGCCATGGAGACCCTGCGCAGTGACCCGTTGGTCGCCCAGGTTATTACTCGGAATGGCGGGTGGGAGAATTTCAAGAAAATCACCACTTTTACCTTTCCGGAGAATTTTCCGGTGATCAGGAACTTTAAGGTGAAATCCGGCCGGATTTATGTTCTGATCCCGAACCGGAATCCGGATCAGGCAGAATTGATCGTCATGGATCGGGATGGGAGAATTGAAAAACGCCGGACCGTACCTTTCACTCCTTCGCCTTTTTTCACCGCCAATGCCCTGGGTAAGAATATCTTCCTCTGGGATGTACAGGGGAATCAATACTATTACGTGGCGGGTGATGATGAAAGCGGGGGCTGGGATCTTTGCCGGATTGTTTTTTAGGCGGTTTCAGTATTCCACTTTTTCCAGGACCAGTCCCTTGGCCGGGGCGGTCTGACCGGCCGCCCGCCGGTCCCGGCGCGCGAAGATGGCCGGCAGGGACTGACGGGATATTTTGCCCCGGCCGACATCGATCAGGGTTCCGACGATGTTGCGGACCATGTACCGTAAAAAACTCTTGCCTTCGATGGTGAAGGTGATCATGTCCCGGCGTCTTTTGATTTTGAAAAAGGAGATATTCCGGGTCCGGTTCTTGTGGGGATCATCGGAGGTAAAGGAACTGAAATCCCGGGTGCCCATGAAATGCTTGACGGCTCGGCGCATTTCCCGGTAATCCAGGGGGTAGGGAACATGGCAGGCGAACCGCTGCAGAAAGGGGGACAGGATCTGGCCGTTGAACAGGTAATATTTATAGGTTTTTTTTTGCGCGTGAAAACGGGCGTTGAAGGAGGGATGGACTTGCTGACAGTCGGCAATCCGGATATCCGCAGGCAGCAGGGAGTTTAAGGCCCGTTGCAGGGATTTTGCTTCGATATTCACCGGCAATACAAAGGAAGCGGTCAGTCCCCGGGAATGAACCCCGGCATCCGTCCGGCTGCTGCCGGTTACCGTTACCTTTTGTTTGGCGACGATCTTCAGGACGCGCTGCATCTGTCGCTGAATGGTGTCATCCGGTGGCGCCTGGTATTGCCAGCCGCAGTAGTGGGTACCGTCGAACTGGATGATGACCTTATAGTTTCTTTTCAAAATATTTCTGAATGCGGTTCATAACGTCGGCGGGAGTCTGGAGGGAAATGACGCCTGGGATATCCCAGGTATTCAGGCCGAACAGGGTTTTTTTGTAAATTCTGGCATAGGCGATCTCGGACAGGGTACCGTAGCTGCCGTCTATGGCCACCAGAATATCGGAATTGAGGACCACCAGGGCGTTTCTCAGGTAGCCCAGTCCGGTGGGGATGACGATATCGCTGTAGGGATTGCCCTCCTCCCTGGATTGACCGGGAAGAATACTGAGCACCCATCCCCCCCGGGACCTTGCTCCCCGGGCGGAAGCTTCCATGACCCCCCCCATGCCCCCGTTTACCAGGATATGTCCGGCCCGCGCAATCAGCTTGCCCAGCTCACGGGCGTTCTGGATGGACCCGATATCCGGTGAATTGCCGCCGATGATGCCGACTCTTTTCCGCTTTCTGAATTCTGATGGTTCCACAACCGTCAGCGGTCGATCAGATGGCTTTCACGACTTTTTCGGACTTGATGCAGCGGGTACAGACCTTGATCCTGCGCGTTTCTCCGTTTACCTTCACCTTGACCTTCTGGAGATTGGGCAGCCATCTCCGACGGGTTTTTCTATTTGAATGACTGACATTGTTGCCGGTTACCGGTCGCTTACCGCAGATATCGCATACTCGGGCCAATTTGGATTCCTCCTGAGGGAATTTGGATCTCATTTTACTAAATATTTGACAATAAATCAAGTGCCGCCGCAGTCGGGATCCATTTCAAGGGGGATAAACGGCGGGGAGCCGGAAAGATCACACCGGGTTGTCCCGGTTGACGATGTCCAGCAGTTCATCCAGAAAATCGGGGTAGGCGGAGGTGATTCGGTTCCAGTTGGGAAGCATTTTGCGGGTCTGGGCACTCATGAAATAGTGATCGGTGGAATAGTCCAGGGCACAGAAAAAGGTCTCGGCAATGGACTCTTCCCGGTGCCGGTCAAACTGCAGTCCGTTGATCATGGCATCGGAATAGTAGTTGGAGATGATGTCTTCGCAGATTTTCAGATAATGTCTCTGGATGGTTTTGAGGGTGTCGATGGACAGGGTAATCCCCTCGGCGGCAAGGTTCTCCATAATGTTGGAGGCGATATCGATCGCCATCTTGTGCAGGCCTTTACCGGGATCCTTTTTCGACACCTGCTGGTGTTTGTGGTCGTACCGGTGGGCCAGTTCCACCTGGCAGATCCGCTTGAAAGCCAGGTTGCGGTAAATTTCATAGAGAACACTGACTTCCAGCCCCCAGTCGGATGGAAACCGGATAATTTTGGCGATCCCCGTTTTAAGGGCAAATTCCCCGGAAAGGGGGTAACGAAAGGAATCCAGGTAGCGCAGGAAGGGATGGGGACCCAGCACGGTCTGCATCGCCTGTAACAGGGGGAAGATGAAAAGGCGGGTCACGCGGCCATGGAGACGGTCTGAAAACCGGGCGTAAAAACCCTTGCTGAAGCGGTAGGGGAGGGTGGGAATCACCAGGGGGTAGAGCAGGCGGGCGATCATCATCCGGTGATAGGTTTTGATATCGGAATCGTGCAGGGCAATGATATCCGTCTCTCCCTGGGCCAGCAGCAGCCCGAAAGAGGTCCAGCAGGATTTCCCCTTGCCGTCGGACCCCAGTTTCAGGCCGCCCTTCTCCAGCATTTTCAACAGTTCACGCAGGCGGGGGTTGTCCATCCAGAGGATGGTGATACGCCGGGGATGGTGTCGGGTCTCCCGGATCACCTGCTGCATCTGTTTCTGGTCGGCTTTCCCGACCGCCAGTACGATCTGGGATATATAGGGGGTGTCCCGCAGCGTGTCCAGGATCTTTTTCATGGCCGGCTGAAGATAGTCGGAGAACAGAACCGGAATGATGATGGAAATCCGGTACTGATCCGAGAAATATTTTAATTCCTCCTCGATGCTTTCCTCTCCCCTCTCTCCCAGAATATGCAGGGTGGTGATTACGCCGTCCTGTTTTAGGTCAGACATTCAAACCTCCTTGGGCAGACATTAGAACCTGTTCCAGGGTGTCTGCCCATCCCCTGGGAGCCGGGTAACGGGAAATGACCAGATCCCGGATCTGCCGGGTGATCTCCCGGCAGGGGGATCCGTCTTTGCGGGGAATCAGGATCGGGATGTCCACCAGTTTCAGCATTTCCAGGTCGTTGGGGGAATCCCCCAGCCCGATGACCGAAGGAGATGAGATGGAACGGTGCCGGTCCCCTTCCAGCAGTTCCCGGACCGGGTCGGCCTTGCTGAAGGCGCCGGTGATGTGCAGGTATTTTCCTCCCTGCTGAAGGGCCAGTCCCATCCGGTTCAATTCCCGGCTGAGGGGGGGGAGCAACTTTTCCGATCGGTCCGGTGAAAGGGCAAAGGGGAGGTCGTAATGGCGGCGTCCGGCCAGCCTGGCGACGTGGGGGGAGAGGCCGGTCAGAGCGCTCAGTTCCTCGACATCCATTTCGGTAAAAAGTTTCAGGTCGAATTCCGCCGCCAGCTCCTTCAGTTTTCCGAAATCGGAAGAGAGGTCCCGGCCGTACTCTTTTTTAACCATTCCGGGTTTGCGGATCACCGGGTCGGCCAGCCAAAAACGGGACCGCCATTCATCCGGGAGGTACAGGGCTCCGCCGTTCTCCACGATGAAAGGCATCTGCAGTCCCAGAAGGTCCAGATAATAACGGGTTTCATCATGGCACTTGGAAGTGCAGAATACCAGGGGGATCTGTTGGTCCCGGATCTGTCCGACCAGTGCCAGGTTGATCTGGTAGTCATAGGTTTCACTGTCCAGAAAGGTTCCATCCAGATCACTGAAAATGATCACCGCATCCTCCCTGCTCCATGTTCAACATGATAGGTTATTCACGATGGTTTTGCAAGCCCGGGGGTTTTGTGTTGCCGCAAAATATGGTATAAACCGGTATGATAAGAAACACCCTTCTGGAAGTCGTCAATCCGCGGGTTACCCTGATTCCCAACGGTGCTTTTCCCCTCTATCTGATCCACGGCGATCAGAATTACCTGGTGGATTGCGGGGTGGCCGCCCATGGACCGAAAATCGCCGCCGCCCTGGAGCGTTTTATTTCCCGGTTCGACGGTCCGGGCAGCCGTAAAATCGACTCCCTGCTCCTGACCCACACCCATTATGACCATGTGGGGGGGTTGTCCTACCTGCAGGACCGTTTTCATTTCAAAGTGTACAGCTCCGGGGTGGGGGTCAACCTCCTGAAGAAAAGCAAGGTAACGGATTTCATCAATCACCTGAACCGGGAGTACGACAACCAGAACGGGATCAAAGACCACATCTCCTTCCATCCACCGCGATACCTGCGCTCCCTGGCCGAAGGAGACCGATTGAAAATCGACCGGTCCCATACCCTCGAGGTACTGGAGACTCCGGGCCATACCCGTTGTTCGCTCTCTTTTTACCTGGTGGAAGATAAAATTCTTTTCCCCGGAGACAGCGTGGGCGTGGCGGAAAAAAACGGTGCGATCAAGCCCCTGTTTCTGTCCAGTTACCGGTCCTACATCGATTCCCTGGATAAGCTGGCCGGACTGGATGCAGAAGTTCTCTGTCTTGCCCACAACCGTTATCTGCGGGGATCCGAAAAGGTCCGCCAGTTTTTCCAGAGATCCCGCCACAGCGCCCAGGCGTTCAAAGAACGGATACTGGACGGCCGGGATTCACCAAAAGAGCTGGATATTGAAGAAATGGCCGGGGAAATCCTGGATGAAGCCTTTCCCCGGCCCACGGTCATGGGTCCCCGGGAGGCCCTGATGATCAATGTGATGGCCATGATCAAGGCGGTATTACGGGAATTTCCCGCTTAGTTTCACCACCCCGCTCATCCGGTCCCGGCGAAATGACGGCGGATTTTCAAAATCCCCAAAATGGTGTATAATCAATCCTTTATCCCAGGCGGGTGACAATATGGAAATCGTATTGAACGAAATTCAGTGGAAGGTACTGCAGGAACTGGTCAAATCCGACCGCCCGCTGTCTACCACCGGGCTGTCAGAACGCACCGGCCTGGACCATTCCAAGGTGATGGGAACGGTGGTTTTTGCCCGCGAACAGGGGTGGGTACAGGTGGAAGAACGCGAGCGGATTCAGCTGGTGCTGTCCACCGATCCGGTGTCAACCCGGGAACTGGCGGAACGGGCGTTCCTCCCGTTGATTGCAGAGCGGGGCGGTGTGCCCATGCAGGAACTCTCCGGGTTGGCCCGGGAACGGCAGGTCCCGATGAATGAAATTATCCGCTGGGGCTTTGCCCGGGGGTGGTTTACCAAAAAAGAGGGAAACCTGGTGATCACAGCGGTTGGCCGGGAGGCTGTGGATCGCCTGGCGGATGATGAAAAAGCCCTGAAAGCGGCGGCGGGCCGGGGCAGCGTATACCTGGATGAGGTTCCGGATATTGATCCGGGTCAGGTGGTTGACATCCTGAGCAAACGGACTTCTCTGGCCAAGTTGAAATCCCGGCGGGTGAGGCTGGTAACCCTGACCGCCGACGGGCGAAAAAAGCTTCGGTCGGACAATATTCAAGTGGTCCGCGAGAAGAATCTCCTGACTTCCGAGGATATCACCAGCGGGGAATGGAAAGACATCTCCCTGCGGCGCTACGATGTGACCCTGAAGGCGGAAGAGGTTTTCCCGGCCAAAATCCATCTGATGCAGAAGATCATTCAACAGACCCGGACCGCTTTTCTGGAACTGGGTTTCACCGAGATCGTATCCCCGCAGGTGGAATCGGCCTTCTGGAATTTCGACGCTCTTTTCCAGCCCCAGGATCATCCGGCGCGGGACATGCAGGATACCTTTTACCTGAGCCGTCCCCGGCAAAATCCCCTGCCGGCGAAAAGCCTGGTCAAACGGATAAAGGATACCCACGAGAACGGAGGGGACACCGGTTCCCGGGGCTGGGGATATACCTGGCAGGGGAAAAAAGCCAGCCAGATGGTGCTTCGCACCCACACCACCGCCACCACCGTCCGGGCTCTGGCAGAGGATCCCACCCCCCCACGGAAGGTCTTTTGCGTGGGCAAGGTGTACCGCAACGAATCCATCAGTTACAAACACCTCCCGGAATTCTTTCAGGTGGACGGGGTGATCATCGATGAAGCGGCCAGCCTGGCCACCCTCCTGGGAACCCTGCGGGAGTTTTACCGCAAGATGGGATTCGATCAGGTCCGGTTTAAGCCGGCCTTCTTCCCGTATACCGAACCCAGCGCCGAGGCTTTCGTTTTCATGGAATCCAAAAAAACCTGGATCGAACTGGGGGGCTCGGGAGTCTTCCGGCCGGAGGTGACCCGGCCCCTGGGCTGCCGGGTACCGGTACTGGCCTGGGGCCTGGGCCTGGACCGCCTGGCCATGTTGCGGTACGGATTAAAGGATATCCGGGAACTGTACTGGAGCGATCTGGACCGATTGCGGGAGGTGCCCCTGTGCCGGTAATATCGATCGGGGTCAAAAGACTCAATGAACTGCTGGGCAGGGAGTTTGAACAGGATACCCTGGTAAAATCTCTGGAACAGCTGGGTTGCGATGTGGAAGATACGGTAGAGCTGGATCTGTACCGGTGCCCCGCCTGCCATACCCCCAATGACAAGCTGAAAAAGGAAGACCCGCCCCGGCGTTGTGAATTCTGCGGCCATGAAAGCGAGCAGTCCTTCATCCGGGTGGGAACAGACCGGGCCATTCGGCTGGACCTTCTGGCCGACCGCCCGGACCTTTTTGACAGCGGAGGATTGTCCCGGGCACTGAAAGGGTACCTGGGCCTGGCGGAGGGATTGAGCGGGTTTTCCGTAAAAAAGAGCGGAATCTCCATCACCGTGGATCCCGCCCTGAAGGTCAGGGAGTCCTACCGTCCCCACTTCGTGGGCGCCGTGGTGAGAATGCCGCCCCTGGACAACCTCAGCCTCCGGGAAATCATGAAATTGCAGGAGAATCTCCACTGGGGCATCGGGAGGGACCGGAAACTGGCATCCATTGGGATCTACGACCTTGCTTGTCTAACTCCGCCCTTTCGTTATACCGTGGTGGAGCCCGGGGGACGGTCCTTCACTCCCTTGGGAATGGCGGAACGGGAAATGACTCCCCGGGAAATTCTGGAACATCACCCCAAGGGAAAACTCTACAGTTCCCTGCTGGAAAACCATACCCGGTACCCTCTCCTGATCGACAGCCGGGATCAGGTCCTGTCCATGCCGCCCATCATCAACAGCGATCAGACCCGTTGCCGGATCGGTTCCGCCGATCTTTTTGTGGATGTCACCGGTATTTTCCTGGAGCCCGCCGTCAATTGTCTCACCACCCTTTGCAGCGCCCTGATTGAAATGGGAGGAACGATAGAAAGTGTGACCGTAAAATCGGGGAATCGATCCCTGGTGACCCCCGATCTGACCCCCCGGAGTATTGAAGTCAGTTACCGGGAGGCGGTGAACTGGCTGGGGCTGCAGATAAAACCGGAACGATTTCGGAAACTGTTAAGAAAGATGCGGCTGGAGGTGATTCCCAGGGGAGGCGATCGTCACGAGATCCGGTATCCGGCTTTTCGGACCGACATCCGGCATCCGGTGGACGTATACGAGGACCTGGCCATCGGGTACGGTTACCACAACATCCGGCCCCGCCTGATCCCCAGCTTTACCGTTCCCCGGCCCCGCAGGGAGGAAGTGATCAGCGGGCTGGCCCGGGAGGTGATGGTGGGGATGGGTTTTTATGAAATCATGAGCCTGCAGCTGCAATCCATTCAGCGACATTTTAAAAATTTCCTGATTCCTCCGGGGAAGGACCACGTGGTGGTCAAAAACCCCAAAACCGTCGACCAGAAGATCCTCAGAACCCATTTGAAAACGGGCATCATGGAAACTTTCCAGAAGAACCGGCGCATGGCGGTGCCCCAAAAGATCTTCGAAATCGGCAATGTATCCATTCTGGACTCCCGGGCACCGACGGGGGTGGCGGAGTTCCGTCACCTGGCCTTTGGAATGATTGGCCCCAAGACCGGGTATGCCCAGGTACGGGCGGTCCTGGATGCCCTGCTACGGGAGCTGGAAATGCAGGGTGAATACCGGGAGGCCGAGGATCCGACCTTCATCACGGGAAGGACGGCCCGGCTGGAGGGGGAAAACGGGGTGATGGCCCGTCTGGGCGAGATCCATCCCCGGGTATTGAATTTCTTTTCCCTGGCTTATCCGGTGGGGTATTGCGAACTTCTTCTGACCCGGGTGATATGACGGGGACAACCGGGGCGTTCCTTCCCGCCGCTTGACAATCCAGACGGTTTCAACTAATATCGGGTTCATGTCTTGCCGTTCGATGCCCTTCCAGTCATCCGGAATGATGGACGGCAGGATCCGTTCCATTCTAGATAATAAGATGCGGCCGGGCAGGAGGTGGCAGTGAGGATTGCGGTATTCACCGATACCTACGATCAGATCAACGGGGTGGCCATTACCTACCAGGAGTTGACCGGCTATTGTCGTCAGCATTGCATCAACGTGGATATCTACACCCAGTCCCGGCACAAGGCCCCGGATTCGATCGAGGAGAAAGGAACGGTCCGGATCCACCGGTTCAAACCCGCACTGCCCGTCAGGTGGGATCAGGATATGTATTTTGACCTGCAGATTCCCAATCCAAGAATCCGCCATTATTTCCAACAGGGGAATTATCATTTTATTCACTCGGCCGCCACCGGATCCATGGGCATCAATGCCCGTTACCTGGCCCGCCGGTATCAGGTCCCCCTGGTGGGCTCTTTCAACACCGACCTGCCCCAGTATGCCTATACCCGGGTCATGCGAAAAATGAGAATGCTGGGGAAACCGGCCGCCGGCATCATTGCCCGGGGATTCCGGGCCCTCACCTGGAGCTACCTGAAAGCGTATTACAAAGGTTGTGTTTCCATACTGGCTCCTTCGGAATACTCCAAGCTGATGCTGGAAAAAAAGCTCCGGGCTCCGGTGGCTCTTTTCACCCGCGGGGCGGATCCGAAAATCTTTCATCCCCGGAGACGGGATCCGGAATTCAGGGATCGGCATCCGGGTATCCTGGCCCTGTACGTGGGCAGGCTGGCGCCGGAAAAGAACATCTCCGAGTGGATCGAAGTCTGCCGGGATATTGCGGATATCACGCCGGTAGTGGTGGGAGAAGGACCCCTGGAGAAGGATATCCGGGAGCGGATCCCCCGGACGGTTTTTACCGGCCCCATCCACGACCGTCGCCGTCTGGCGGCCATCTACGCTTCCTGTGACCTTTTCGTGTTTCCTTCGCGCACCGAAACCTTCGGTCAGGTGATCTGCGAGGCGGGAATGGCGGGTCTGCCCAGAATCGTGAGTCAATTCGGAGCTTCCCGGGAACAGATCACCCACGGGGTGGACGGATTTGTCTACTCTTCTTCCCGGGATTTGAAGGACTATATCCGCCTGCTCGTGTCGGATCCGGAGCGGCGGATGCGGATGGGCAGGAAGGCCCGGCAGCTGGCAATGATCCGCAGCTGGGACAGCATATTTGACAAGCTTTTTGAGCACTACGGGCTGTTGAAGGTGGAGCTGGACCTGGCGGTAGAACGGGTGCCGGGGTTCTGAAAGATCCGGTCCCGGTTCAAGAGTTCCTGAATCAGGTAAAACCGCTTCAGTTTCCGGCGAAAATCGGTCAGCGGGGCCAGTGAATCTCCGCTTCGATTCTGGCGTTCCAGGGGGTCTTTTTCCAGATGAAACAGGTATTCCCTGCGGGTTCGCTGGTGCCATACATACTTTAACGGATAGCGGATGATCGAGAGGTAGATCCCGTCGTAGGGCTGAACCAGGTAAACCTCCCGGTCACGCACCGGTGCGAACAGGGAAGTCCCCAGGCAGTGGTGCGGGGTGTCGCCGATCTCCAGAAGGTCCAGGATGGTGGGCGCGATATCCATCTGGCTATAGGCGGCTTCGGTGAGGGTTCGTGGCTGGAGTACTCCTGGCCAGAGCATCAGAAAGGGGGTTTTAAAAAATTCTTCGTAGTAACCCGCTTCGTTGTAAAATATCTGGTGGCGGTCTACCGGAAAACCGTGGTCCCCGGTGATGATGATGAGGCTGTCGCGCAGGTACCGCCGGTCCCGGATGGCCTGAATAAAGAATTCCAGCTGCCGGTCCACCAGGTGGATGGAATTGGCGTAAAACTGCCGGGGGGTTTCGGGATGGGCATAGAGAAATCGTTTCTCCGGCGGAACCTTGTTGAAACGCATGTGATTCATGATGGTGGAGAGGGTGACAAAAAGAGGCCGGGGTTGTGATGTCCGGATGTATCGGTCCAGGTACCGGAAAAAATAACGGTAAAAGTCCCGGTCTTCCAGGCCCCATCCCCATTGGTTGGCCGGATCCTTATCCCCGATGAGCTGGTAGGCGGACAACACCTGGGAAAAACCGTTACGGGATAAAAATCCCCGGGTGTTGTCGAACCGGGTATCCCGGGCCGCCTGGCAGAAAATGGTGTCGTAACCATGCTCATTCAGGATGGAGGGAAGCGGGTGAAAGGTGACGTGGGCGTAGTCGCGAAAGGCTTTTCCCTTGACACAGGGGATCAGTGAATGGAGAATGGCAAACTGGCCCTTGCAGGTCTGGATGGAATTGCCGTAAAAATGAAGGGGATAGATTCCCCGGGCGCTCAGACGGTTGAAATAGGGAGTGTATTCGGTTCCGTCCTTTCCCCTGCAGTTGACAAAGTAGTGGTTGAAAGATTCGATCAGCAGCAGAAATATATGGGGACGCCTGGGATAATCACGATTGAGCAGGTACCCCTCTTTGTCGTGAATCGGTACCTCGGGTTGCATGATCGGGTAGGTGTCGGCGGAAAATCCGATCCGCGGTTCCTTAAAAAAATAGTGATTTTTGATGGATTTAAAGAATATGGAGAGATCGTCGTAATTTTCCAACGGCAACAGGATCACCACCATGAACAGCACCAGGCTGAGAATCAATTTGGGGGCGAGGGGAGGTGGCTGGGGCTGACCGGAAAAAAGCCCGGTTTTCCTTTCCAGCAGGATGGCTGCGAGGATCAGCAGGGCAATCAGAGCGAAGGAATGAAACCCGATGGAATCCACCACCGTGACGATGGAGTTGGGGTTGAGGGCTTCTTCGATGTTTTCGGCGATGGTGGCAAAATCGGCGGTGGTTTTCACGTGAAAATGATAAAGGTACAGCAGGCTGAACATGATGAGTAGCAGAATGTTCAAAAAAGCCCGCAGGGAACGCCACCGGCTGCCCAGCGTATTGAACACCTGGATGGTCAGATTCAGGGTAAAGAGGCTGTAGATCAGCATCAAAATCCGCAGTAACCAGTGAGCAGGGGCGGACAGGCGGGCGGATAACAGGAAAAAGAGAACGATGGTCACCAGGGCGGCGCTGAGCAGATAATTGATGAATCCCAGTTGAGTCGGGAGCAGCCTGGAAGTCAGGGATCTGGGTTTCATCTGGCAATAACCGGTTCCATTTTATGCACTTGAGAAAGGGCTGTCAATCCCGGAAGTGAACGCTCTGCTCACGGGATCTGATGTCGGCTGCTTTTTCGGGTCAGCCGATGGTTGAGGGTCAGGGCCAGTCCGAGGAGAGCGCCGCCGGCCAGCAACCGGAGAAGATCCGCCTCTTCCCGGAACAGGAAAATCGAAAACAGCACCCCCAGGGGGATTTTGAGGTTGTTCATAATGGCGACGGTGCCGATATCGGTTCGGGTCACGCCCTTGTTCCACAGAAAAAAGCATATACCGCTGGCCACGACTCCCAGGTACAGGAGGGGCAGCACCTGGCTGCCCTTCAGGGATACTTCCCGCAGGGGCACCCGGATGAACGCCAGGGGAAGGCTGAGGGTGACCGCTCCCAGGTACATCAGAGGGAATACTCCCAGATCCCTGATCCGGGGGCGGGAACGCATCCAGCGGCGGTAGAAGACCTGACCGAGGGCAAAGCAGAGATTGGATAACTGCATCAGGAAAAACCCGGCCAGGACCTGGCGTTGATGCCCGGTGCGATATACCACCAGAAAACAACCGGCTGTCGCCATAACAGCCATGGCCAGGGGGATCCAGTTGAAATGTTTCCGCAGAAGATCGTTGAGGAGGGTGACGTAGAGGGGGGTGAAGATGGTGAAAAGCGCCACATGATAGGAGAGGAGGTACTGGTAGGACATGATGTAGGTCACGTACATCAACCCGAATTGGACCATCCCCAGGAAAAAGAAACGCCACCGGAAGGAATCGGACAGAGCCCGGGGGCGTAGAAAAGGCAGGAAAACCAACAGGGAGAGAAACAGGCGCAGGAAAGCCACCAGCCCGGGATCCAGGCCGGTAAGATAGGTTTTGATCAGACCAAAGGACAGTCCCCAGATGATGGAAACCAGAAAGAGCAGAAGCATGTCGATCCCTCCCCGGGTTCCTCAGGAGGCCGGTTTCTTGATGTTCAGCTTCTTCATTTTCTTGTGCAGGCCCTGGTAAGTGATATTCAGGTCCCTGGCGGTCTGGGACTTGTTCCACTGGTTCTTCTTCAGCAGCCGGAGGATCACTTCTTTTTCTGATTTTTCGTCCCGGCGTAAAAATCCCATAATCAGGCGATCCCCCCCGGAGGACAAATCGTCCGGGGCAACAACCCGGGGCTGAGTGGCAAAATTGCTGTCCGAGAGGGGGCGGGTCTGCTGTTTTTGGAGAACCAGATAATATTGACGGATATCCTCGGACAGCATATCCAGGGCCACTTCGTCTCCCGGATCGATCAGATTGACGATACTCCGGATTTCATTCTCAAGTTCCCGGATGTTTCCCTTCCAGGGATATTGACGGAATGCTTCCATGGCGATCGGGGAGAATCCCCTGAAAGAGTGATTTTCCTTCTGCAGGTATTTGTGGGCGAAATAATCGGCCAGGATGGGGATGTCTTCCTGCCGTTCCCGGAGGGTGGGCAGGGTGATGACCCGGTGGACCAGTCGGAAATAGAGATCCTCTCTGAATTTCTTTACTCTGATCTGTGCCTTCAGATCCTGGTTGGTGAGGCAAATAATTCGCAGATTCACTTTAATCGGGGTGATTCCTCCCACCCGGTAGAATTCATTCTCCTGGATTGCCCGCAGGAGCTTCGGTTGCAGGTCCAGGGGCATGTCACCGATTTCGTCCAGCACCAGGGTGCCGCCGGAAGCGATTTCCAGTTTGCCTTTCTTTTGTTTGTCCGCCCCGGTGAACGAACCCTTTTCATGGCCGAAAAATTCGGATTCCAGAAGATCATGGGGAATGGCCGCGCAGTTGATCGCCACCAGGGGCGAGTTCTTTCTGCGGGAGAACTGATGGATCATCCGGGCAAACAGTTCCTTTCCGGTCCCGCTTTCACCGGAAATCAGAATAAACAGATCGCTTTTGGCCATTTTCTGGGCCTGGAGAATCAACCGTTTCATCCCGGGATTGATGGTGATGATGCTGGGATACGGATCAGGCGGCGGAGGGGAACTGGAGGGAGAGGCAGCGGGGGAATCGTTTTCCCGGAAAAAATTGGAAAAAAGTTCGATCTCCTTGGATAACGCCAGCAGGAATTTATGAATCCGGTTGTCCACCGTGCCATGCCTTTTTACCGGGATGAATATCAGGAAGGAGGGTTTTTCTCCCGGCATGGCGGGGTAGATATAATAGGCGGCGGATTCGATCATCCTGAAATGGTTGCCGGATCCGATCTTAAGAGCGCTTTTCTTCTTGATGATTTCTTCGTACACCCGGGAACATTTCCGGTTGTTTTCAATGGACAGGTGCACCGTTACCCGTTGATCTTCGAGGGAAACCAGGTAAAAGTTGCCCATGGCGGAAAGGTTGGACAGAATGGAGATCAATTCGGAAATTACCTCTGAAAAGTTGTTCTTCTTGAAACACCGTTTCATGAAATGCTTGAGTATCTCATCATAGATATTCTGGAGGTTATAGGTTTTGATCTTGAAACTGTCCCTGGAATCCAGGTCCTTCAGGTTGTTGATGATGGGTTCCAGTTCTTCCTGGTATTTGATTTCATGAATATTTCCCCGCTTGTAATAAAATTCGGTATTGCCGATGATAAAGGAATCGTTGAAACGCAGTTTTCCGCGGGAGACCAGCCCTTTTTCGGTCAGGATTCCGTTGGTGGATCCCAGATCCTCGATGGTGAGGGTATCATCCCGGTTCAGGGTAATCTGGGCGTGAAAACGGGAAACCAGAAGGTCCTTGAGACAAAGGTCGTTGCCCTTGCTTCTGCCCAGGGTGATCGATTTTTTACCCAGGGGATAGGTCTTGATGAATCCCTCGTAGCAGTAGAGCAGGTATTTCATGAGGGACAGTATAGCAGGTTTCAATGAAAATATCAACTGAGTTGATAGGACTGGCACCATTGTTTATAAACCGATTTGATATTTGGGCCCGGTTTCCAGTCGGGATGAACCTGCTGATTCGGGTGGAAACTCTTTTATTCATGCGGTTTTCGGGGAAAGTGAGCAGATTTTTCATGATCTGGCAGGCAAATTGCTACTAAAGAAGTGAAACATTCAAATGCATCCAAAAGATCCACTTCTCGAAAAAAGGGGGAGAGGTGGATCTTTTGTTGCCAGCCGCCGGTTGTGCTATAATATCCCATGAGAGCTCTGGTCACCGGATCCACCGGCTTTGTGGGAAGACATCTGGTGGCCCACCTGCTTGACAATCACATTGAGGTCGCCTGTCTTCTGCGTCCAGGAAGCGATATCCGGGGCCTGAAGGATTTTCCGGTAGAACTGATCCGGGCCGATTATCTCGATACCCGGGCCCTGGGGAAGATTCCAGGGCGATTTGACCTGGTCTTTCACGTGGCCGGCGTAATCAATGCCCGGCGCTGGGATACCTATTATCAGGCCAACTGTCTGTACACGCAAAATCTTCTCCGGATGCTCGTAGACACCGGACAAGCCCTCAAGAAGCTGGTTTTCATTTCCAGTATCAGTGCCGCCGGTCCCTCTGAGCGGGGAGAGTACCGGGATGAGACCGCCCATCCGCAACCGGTCTCCAACTACGGGCGCAGCAAACTGCTGGCGGAAAAGATGGTGATGGACCATTCCCAGCGGTTCCCCTCGGTGATTCTCCGTCCGCCCAATGTGCTGGGACCCCTCCAACATGAGCTTTATCAGGCGATTCAACTGGTCAGGAGGGGTATTTTTCCCCTGATCGGAAACGGGGAGATACAGACCAGCATATGCTACGTGGAGGACCTGGTCCGGATATGTCGAACCGTCGCCCTGGATTCCCGGGCGGCGGGAGAAATATATTATGTGACCCATCCCCGGGCCCATGCCTGGGTGGATATCACCCGACAACTCCGCAGCCAGCTGGGCAAAAGGGGACCGATGATTAAAATTCCCCACTGGGTGCAGTACGGGGTCGCCCTGGGGTCGGAATTTTTTGCCGGGCTGACCGGTAAATCCCCGATGGTCACCCGGGAGAATCTGAGGATGTCGCGGCGATATTACTGGTTGTACAGCGGAGACAAGCTGCGCAGAGAACTGGGACTGGTTCCCGGTACCGGCCTGGAAAAAGCCATCTCCAAAACCCTGGATTTTTACCGACGGGAAGGAAAGGTTCCCTGAACATGCTCAGGATTCACTCGGGACTTTACAAAGGACGGAAACTGAAAACCCCCTCCCTTGATGTGGTTCGTCCCACTACCGGCAAACTGAAACTGAGTTTTTTTGATATCCTGCGGGACCGGATCAAAGAGGCGGTATTTTTTGACGGATTCGCCGGCACCGGCAATGTCGGCATTGAAGCCCTCTCGCGGGGCGCCGCCTATGTGGTGTTTAACGATCACCTGCCGATCTGTATCAAACTGCTGAAGCAGAATCTGGAAAAGATCGGAATTCCCCGGGACTATTACCGGATCATCCGGGGAGATTACAACCGCACGGTGATCAGCCTCAGTCAGCGTGACTTGAGCTTTGACATCATCTTTCTGGATCCTCCCTATCAGCTTTTGGAATATGCCGATCCCCTCAAGGTCGTTTACAAGCGGGGGATATTAAAACCGGAAGGCATTGTCGTACTGGAACGACCGACCCGGATTTCTTTTCAAACCCGGTTTTTTCAATGCTACCGGAGTCGGGTTCTGGGGAACAAGGTCCTGGATTTTTTTCGCCACTGAATTACCGGGAATCCTGCAATTCCCGGATGTACCGGAGCAGCAGGGGAACCGCCCGGGAAGGGCGGGTCTGGTCAACGATTTTTCCTCCGCGGAAAATATACCCCCGGTTTTTGGAAAAGGCGATCCCGACATCCGCTTCCCTCGCTTCGCCCGGCCCGTTGACTTCGCACCCCATGACCGCAACTTTCAGGGGTTTTTGCACGGAGATTCCCCGGATTTCTTTTTCCAGCCTTCTGACCAGGTTCAGAAACCCTTTTACCGTACGGGCGCAGGTGGGACAGGCGATCAGCTCGATGCCCCCGGACAGACCCACCGCCTTCAGAATCTCCCGGGCCACCCTTACCTCTTCCACCGGGGGAGCGGTCAGGGAAACCCGCAGGGTATTGCCGATACCCTTGAGCAATAGGCATCCGATTCCAATGGCCGACTTTACGGAACCGGGGAAAAAGGTCCCCGCTTCGGTGATTCCCAGGTGAAGGGGATAGTCGGATTTTTGATCCATAAGGATATAGGCCGCCATGGTATCCCGGATATTGGAGGCTTTCAGGGATATCTTGATCCGGTTGAATCCCTGATCTTCGAACAGCCTTATATAATAAAGCGCGTTGTGTACCATGTTTTCCGCCCGGCTTCGATCGGTCTTGATCATCCGGGTGTCAATGGAACCCCAGTTGACGCCGATCCGGACGGGAACCCGGTATTCACCGGCCAGCCTGACGATTTCCTTGATCTTCTCGGGGTTTTTGATGTTTCCCGGGTTGATTCGTATTCCCCGGGCTCCGTATTCGATGGATTTGAGCGCCAGTTGGGAATGGAAATGAATATCGGCAATCACCGGAAGAACGGAGGACCGGGTGATTTGCTTGAAAGCGGGGAGCGATTCCGGATCGGGGACCGCGACCCGTACGATTTGACACCCGGCCTGCTGCAACTTCCGGATCTGGTTCAGGGTCTGGGAAACCCGGGTAGTCGGGGTGTTGGTCATGGACTGTATGGACACCGGATGATGGCCACCGATTCCCACCGGTCCGATGAATATTTCCTTTTTCATGTTCTGATTATACCATAATTTCCGGTGCTGCAGAGTGCCGGATTCCCGATGGCCGGCCGCAGGCCGGGAAGGGACAGGCCATCAAGACCCTTTGCTGACAGGGATTTCGGGAGATTTCCACTTTTTTTCAACGATTTGAAGAAAAAACGGCTTTACCCCGGGTGGGCAAATTCACAAATTGTGGAAAATTCTTTAAATGCCCAATATTCCTTGACTTTTTTTTTTCTGTATGTTAATAACTTAGTAAAACCGAAACTCGTGGGTACCGAATTGATGGAGTCTTAAATGGGATTATTTGGTTTGATTCAATCAAAGAAACTGGTGGGTCTGGACATCGGGTCTTACGCGCTCAAGGTGGTGCAACTCAGGAAGAAGGGTAACAAATACGAGCTGGCGGCGCTGGCCTATGAACCCCTTCCTCACCAGACGATCGTAGATGGAAGCATAATGGATTCGGCCGTGATTTCCGATTCCATCCAGCGGATCTTTTACGAAGCCAAGAGCAAGGTGAACAACGTGGCCTTCGGGGTTTCCGGCTCCTCGGTGATGGTCAAGAAGATCGAGGTGGAAAAAACCAATGCCAAACAGTTGCACGAGGACATCCAGTGGGAGGCCAAACCCCATATTCCATTTGATACCAATGAAATCAAGATGGACTATGAGATCCTGGACAATCCCGACGCCATGTCCGGAAAGGTGTCGGTGCTGCTGACCGCAGTCAAGAATGAGAAGATCAACGAATACGTGGAGGTCATCAACCTGGCGGGCAAAGTACCGGTTTTGATCGATATAGACGCCTTTGCCATCCTCAACAACGTCATGTACAACTACCCGGATGTGGTCGACAAAACCTGCGCCCTGATCAATATCGGAGCCTCCCTTACCAATATCCTGATCGCCAAGAACGGGGTTCCGGTATTTGTCCGGGATATCCCGATGGGGGGAAATCAGTTTACCGACCTCATTCAAAAAGAGTTGAGTCTTAAATATGAAAAGGCCGAGCTGGTCAAGAAGGGCCGGCAGGTGGAGGATGTATCCCCCGCCGGGGTAAAGCCGGTCATCGATATGATTTTGAAGGAATTGCGCAGTGAGATCGAAAAGACCTTCCAGTTTTACCGTTCCAACGTGACGGAAAGCAGAATCGACCTGATCATGCTCTGTGGTGGAACCGCCAGCATGGACAATATCACCACGGTCTTTCAGAACGCCTTCGAGATCCCGGTCCAGGTATCCAATCCCTTCAAAAATGTAGAGATCAATCCAAACCGCTTTGATGCGAGCTATATCGGGGAGATGGCCCCCGCCTTCAATGTGGCGGTGGGGCTTGCCCTGAGGGAGTTTGGAGACAAAGAATGAAAAAAATGATCAAGATCAATCTGTTGAAGGCCGATCGGGACCAGAAGCCGGTCAAAGAAGTCGATCGGGAAATCAGAGAAGAAGAAACCGATCGAAATATCAATTATTTGGCCATCGGCTCCGCCGTGGTGCTCATCCTGGGTCTGGTGGTTTTTATGATTTTTTCGGTCAACTCTCGGTACAACCGGGTCCGGAAGGAGCGGGATGCCAAGAGGGCCGAACTTTCCAAAATCGAGAAAGTCCTGGAACGGCTGAAAAAATTCGAGAAGATCAACGAGATGCTGACCTTGAAACTGGAATTGATCAACGACCTGAGAAGTCAGCGGAAAAAGACCGTTCAGATGATGGACCACCTGTCTTTGAACCTGCCGGACAAGATGTGGTTGAGCAACCTGAAATTCGCCGGCAATAATCTCAGCCTGCAGGGCAGCGCGATCTCGCCCAATCTGATTACCGATTTTTTACGGAAACTGGAGGGGGCCGGAGAATTCTTTGATCCCAAGGATCTCACGGAAGCCAGGCGGGAATCCTCCGGGCTGGATATTTTCAATTTCAGCATCAAGGTCAAATTCAGAATGCCCTCCGGAGGGGTCCGGGGACCGGACATCCAGGGCAATCTGGAAGAGGGAGACAAGTACGTATACGATCCCGCCAACCGGAACGATCCATTCATGGACCTGATGCTCAGCAAGAAACTGGAAGTCCAGCGGGAAAAATTCGAGGGAATTGCCGGCATGCTCATTGACGAGGTAGATCTGGAGGCGATATACCGGATCGGCGGCGGTGCTTATGAGGCCATCGTCAAGGGTCCGGACGGCCGTCCTTATATCCTGACCGTCGGGGATTTTCTGTATGACGGGGAAGTGATCGAGATTACCGAATACGTGGTCAAGTTCAAAAAAAGTCTGCAGATGGTGGTGGACGGAAAGAAGAGCGCAATCGTGGAAAAGACCACCAACCTGGAAGAGCGGTAGAGATGCACAATTTAACAAGAGGTGGAACCCATGGATTTTGAAGATTTACCCTGGTACGGTCAGTTTTTGTTGACCCTGGTGTTGATGCTGGTGGTGTTGGGAATATTCTACTTCACCTATTACAAATCCAAGAACAATACCATCAAGGCCATGGAAAGCGAGGTTCAACAGATCAGCATGAAAATCATCCAGGCCAAGCGGAAGGTCAACCAGCTGAAAGATATCGAAAAGGGAATCGAGGAGAAGAAAGCCCAGCTCAGAGAGCTGCGCAAGATATTGCCCGAACAGAAAGAGATCGCCGAAATTACCCAGAAAGTGAAATCCATCATCTCCAATACCGGACTGTCCCTGAACAACCTCAAGGAGCAGACCGAGCGTTCGCTGCGCAAAGTCCTGATGCAGTACCCGTTGAACCTGAGCGTGAAGGGCAACTACCACAATCTCGCCGTCTTTTTTGATCAACTCTCGGAACTGGAAAAGATTTTTACCGTGGATAACCTTACCATCACCCCGATCAAAGGCGAACTGAGCAGCAAGGCCTATTCGGTGATCGCCAATTTCGTGGCCAGCACCTACTATCTGGTTGCCGAAGAAGAGAGCCTGCAGACCGGGAATTAACAGGATACAGAATGACCATATCCAAGACCAATATATCCTCATGTAAGGAGGTATTGTAATGAGAAAATTCAGATTTCTTATCATATGCAGTGTTATCATTCTGGGCCTGGGAGTGGTTCACGCAGCCGCCCAGATCAACATCCGGGACGTTCGTTACTCGGAGGGAGAGGACTTTGTCAAGGTGCAATTTCTGTCTGATGCCATCACCTCGGTTCCCAAGCTTCTGCCCTACGATGAGGATTCCATGCTGGTGGAGATGCGGTTTTTCAATGTCAATTTTGAAACCGACCAGCGGGAATTTGTCTTTGAATCCCGGGTGATCCGCAAAGTCGAGATCCTGCAGCAGGATGCCGGCGTTTACGACGCCCGGATTTATCTGAAGCAGAACTATACCGATTACCGTATCTCCACCAACAGCCAGGGCGTTTTTGTGGAATTCAAGAAGAATTCTTCCCTGCCGGTTTCCCCTGCTCCCCAGGAATCTCCCCCGGCCCTGAAAGGCGGCAACAATTACATTGAGGATATCGACCTTTACAAGAAGGAAGAAGGCATGGTGGGATTCAAAATCCTGCTGAAAAATCCCGGGATTGAATACCGGGAAATCCCCATCTATCATGCCCCTTCCCGCCTGGCCATCGATTTTGAAAATACCAAAAGCCGGGCGATCAACCGGAGCATCAATTACTCCATGGTCAAGGGATTCCGGGGGGCTTTGAACCGGCCGTCCGTCTACCGGGTGGTCTTTGATCTGGATTACCTGAAGAATTACCGGGTGTATCAGAAAGGTCAGGCGGTTTTCGTGGATATCTACGAAAAGGGTCAGGATGTCGCTTCCCAGAAGATTCAGGATGTACCCCCGGCGGACCCGGTTAACAACCAGGAAACGTCTGATGCTCCGCCTCCCGAGAGCAAACCGGAAACCGTCCAGGCGGATCCGGTGAAAGTGGACAGTGAACAGGTGGTGGCCGAGGGAAATACTCTCCAACTGGAAACCCCGGACCGGGGTGAATTTTTTCAAAAACCCCAGGCCCAGAGCGAACCCCAGGAAGATCCCCCCCGGACCGAGACCACGTCCCGGGCCGTGGACAGCACCGAAAACCTGAGAAAAACCATTGACCGGGGCAAGGAGTATTCCGGTGAACCCATGGATATCAGCCTGTACGATGCGGACCTGAAGGATTTCATTACCATGATCGCCAAGAAAACCGGACTGAATATCACCTGGGATCCGGGAGTGGAGGGAAGGATCCGGGGGGTGTTCCACCAGGTCCCCTGGGACCAGGCCCTGGAGTTGTTCCTGAAGCAGAACGGCCTGGCCATGCAGATGGAAGGGAACATCCTGCGGATCGCCGATGCCCAGAAGCTGGCCCAGGAAGCCGAACGGAATCGCGAGTTGCAGAAATCACGGGAGATGCAGGTGGAACTGCAGGTGATCACCCGCGATCTGAACTACGCCAATGCCGACGAGGTTTCCAAGGTAATCACCAAGTACCTCTCCCCCCGGGGACAGGTCCAGGTGGACAAGCGGACCAACAAGCTGATCATCCAGGAAACCCCCAACAAAATCGGGATCATCGATAAGTTGATCGACGAGATCGACACCGGGATCCCCCAGGTTACCATCGAGGCCCGCATCGTGGAAACCAAGCTGAATTACAAGAAAAACCTGGGGATCCAGTGGGGGTACCGGGCGATGATGGATGCCCGGTACGGCAACCAGACCTCCCTGCAGTTTCCCAACAGCGTGGCGGTAGACGGTTACCAGCTGTTTAATGACAAGAATCCCGGTCTGATGAGTTCCATGGGCGGGTATGCCATCAACCTGCCGGCCGCCGAGCGGACCAGCGGCACCCTCTTTTCTTTCGGTAACGTGGCCAATACCTTCAATCTGGATCTGGCCCTCACGGCCATGCAGCAGGAAGGCAAAGGCCGGGTGATATCCGCGCCCAAGACCACGGTGTTGAACAACAAGGAATCCGAGATCATCCAGGGCCAGCAGATTCCCATCCAAACCATTGTCAACCAGACGGTATCGGTCCGGTTCCAGCAGGCCTCACTGGAGTTGAAGGTGACCCCCCAGATCACTCCCCGGGGCACCATCATCACCGATATCGAGATTCATAACGATGCCCCGGATTTTGCCAACCTGGTCAACGGCATTCCTCCCATCAACACCCAGCAGACCACCACCACGGTGGAGATCTCCGACGGGGATACCCTGGTGATCGGGGGCATGTACCGGGTGGAAACCGACCATGCCTCGGACCAGGTCCCGCTGTTAAGCAAGATCCCGATCCTGGGGGGGTTGTTTAAAAACTCCTCCCGGTTCCGTCAGCAGCGGGAACTGTTGATATTCATAACCCCCAGGATAATTAAGTAAGAGGAGGAAAGAATGAAAATATCCTTTCCCAGATTCTTGATATTATGCCTGACCGTGACCGGGCTGTTGGTCACTCCTTGCTGCAACCTGTTCGAAAAAAACCAGACTTCGAATTTCATGCTGCGGCTGCTCAGCCTGACCGGCCTGCCCCCCGGAGAGGACACCACCAATATCAGTGAGATCGGAACCGCCATCATCTATTCCGATGTTATCCACTGGCTGGATGACGGCACCAAGGACGGCGCCAATTATTTTTCCACCGACTATGCCATTGCCGAGGTGGAAATGGGATTTTTAAATCCCGACATCACCGATGATTATGGCAGTGTCTATACCGATCTGACCATATACCGCGTGGATGTGGAATTTTCCCGTCCGGACGGCCGCAACCTCCCCGGTGAAACCATTCCCCGGCCCTTCTCTCTGAGCGTGAATGCCCGCCTGACCCCGGACCTGGTGCTTTACATGCCCTTCCCGGTGATCCGGGTGTTGGAAAAACAGTCCCGTCCCCTCAGTGACCTCTATTATTCCGGTGAAATCCAGTTGAATTGTACCTGCACATTCTATGCCCGGGATTCCGGCGAACGGGATGCCAAGCCCGAAACCGGAACCATTACCATCATGTGCAGCAATTACATGGATCTCGATGATACCGATGGCGGGGAATGACGGGGATGAATAAGGACAAAGGAGTCAAATGATGAAAAGACTGATAATGACGGTCCTGGTCGGGCTGCTGATCGGGTTGTATTCCTGTCAGCGGAATGAGTTCGTGGAACCCGATTACAATTCCAATTATACCGAGAATTACATGATCGTGGCCACTGCGGATCCCACCACTGTCCGGATTTATTCCGGCAAGAGGGATACCACCCAGCTGGTGATTGAACTGACCGATCAGGCGGGGAACCCGGTGCGCGGCGAAGAGATTCTCCTCTATATCCTGAATTACAAGGGAGTGCAGCGCTTGATGGGGTACTTTGCCGGCTCCTCCTCGTCTGCGGTGATATTCAAAACCAATTCCGAAGGCCAGATCAGAACCACCTATTACTGTCCCAACACCAGTGAGTACAACAAAGCCTATTTTTACATCCGGATGGAATTGATCAGCACCGGACAGCACGCGGCCGTGCCCATCTACCAGATGGTGCCCATTAACTGCATCTATTGATCCCGTTACCCGGATGAATATCGAGAAGAAGGACCTTGACCAGTTAAATTTCCTCATCCGTGAGGAACGGTTCCAAGATGCCCTGAACCTGTTCGCCAAGGTCAAGACCCTCCAATCCTACCAGGCCCAGTATCTAAAGGCGGTGGCCCTGGAGGGAGTGAAAAAGTTGCCTGAAGCCCTGACGATCCTCGAACACCTGTACAAACAGAATCCTGAAAACCTGAACGTCATCAACAAGGCGGCCCGGATCGCAGAAGAACTGGACCGGGTAGAAGAGTCGCGGGAATTTTACGAACGGGTGCTGTTCCTGGATCCCTTCAACAAAGAGGCCAAGGAGAGAATACGGCAATTACAGGATCGCCCGGCAAAATCCGAATCTCTCCCGGTAGAAACTTCCAAAGCCTCTGACGACACCACACCGGCTCCTCCATCCGATGACAAACCCAAGATCGAATTTGAAAAAATCAATATCGGGGAAGAATTCGACCAGAAGATCCAGGTGGACCAGGACCGTCTGACCGCCGGCGAATCAAAGGACGAACCGGCAAAAGATTCCGGAGATAGCGAGGATGAACTCCCGGATATCACCCTTCCCGAAGAACCCGCCGCCCCGTTGCCGGACCCGGAGGAAAAGCAATCGATTTCCAAAGAAGGTCCGGAAAAACTCCATCTCAGGGAAATGATGGATGAAGACATCAACCACTATTTTAACATCGACCCGTCCGCCAAAAAGTCCACCCCCAACATACCCGAACCACCGCCCACCGAAGAGCCGGTCACGGAGAAAGATGAAGAATTCGGATTTGTGACCGTCAGTGCGGCCCGGCTTTATGAAAAACAGAAGTTGTTTGATGAAGCGGTGGCCATTTACGAAAAACTGGAACAGAAGAACAACAAGCCCGGATCCTTTCACCGGGATATCCAGCGGGTGGCCCAGTTGAAAAAGTATCACCTGATGATCGAAAAACTCACCGGTCTGAAGGAACAACTCAAGAGAGGAGCCCAGGGTGTTTGAAGAGATCTACAGGGATATCGTTACCGATAAAAAGGTCAAACTGATCGGAATCTGGGACAAGGACGGACTGGAAATCGATAAATTAATCTATCAGGACGGGGATCAGATCAATACCGATATCATCGGAGCGGAAATTGCCGATGTGACCTCCCGACTGTCAGAATTGAAATACCAGAACGCCTACCATCTCAAACTGGAATACCAGGAGTTTGATATTTTTGTTTTCAGCCTGATGAAGGAGTATTTTTTGCTGATGGCCACGGCCAAGGATGCCATCGGCACCAAGATCAAATACCTGGTGGATATCCACAAAGACCGTATCATCGCCAAACTGTAATCTAATCCAGGCGCGGGGGAAGGGGATTTCCCCGGGAATAGTCCAGGGGGGGCATGGGTTTTTTGTTGGGGGGTTGAAATTCCAGAATTTTCAGAACGGATTGTTTCCCGCAACAGACCAGAAGGGCTTTCCCGTCCCACCCCAAAATGGTTCCCGGTGGTTGGTCAGAGTGCTGATTGGAGGGAAGGATCCGGGTCAACTTGAACCGGTTTTCCTTCACCCGGCAGGTCAGGGCGGGCCAGGAGATGAAGGCCCGGAATTGGTTGTAAATCGCGCTCGATTCAAGGTCCCAGTTTATGCGGCCCTCTTCCTTGCAGATAGGCGGGGCGCAGGTGGCCCGGTCGTGATCCTGGGGCCTTTTGGTCAGGGATCCGGACAGAATGCCTTCGACGGTCTGCAATAAAAAATCCGGCCCGATCCGGCACATCCTGTTCAAAAGGTCAGGGGTGGTGTCGTTTTTCCCGATGGGGACCTCCAACTGGCGGTAAATATCGCCGGCATCAATCTGGCGAACGATTTCAAAAATGGTGATGCCGGTGACGGTTTCGCCCTGCTGAATGGCCCGCTGAACAGGAGCGGCGCCGCGGTAAAGGGGAAGGAGGGAAAAATGGACGTTGATGATTCCATGGGGAAAAAGCCGGATCACCGAGTCGGGAATGCGTTTTCCATAGGCAATCACCACTCCCAGATCGGGAGTGGCCGCGCCCAGGCGGGTTCGTACCCGGCGGGAATACAGGGTGGAAGGCTGAATCAGGGGGATTTTTCCCCGGGTGGCGAGGGTTTTGACCGGGGGAATGATCGGGCGGTGCTGCCGTCCCCCCATGGAGTCGGGTGTGCAGACCACCAGGGGAATGCTGTAGGAGGAACGCAACGATGTCAGAAAGCGGGAACAGATCGAAGAGGTACCAAAGAATACGATCCTACCATTGGTCATGGGCCTTGAGTTTGTTGATTTCTTTCTTGATCAGTTGTCTCTTGATGGAGGATACCCGGTCGATGATCAGGATTCCGTTGAGGTGATCGATTTCGTGCTGGAAGGCCCGGGCGGCGTATCCTTTTACCACCAGGGTCTGTTCTTCCCAGTGCTCATTGCGAAAGGACAGTTTAACGGTGTCTGGACGGCTGATTACGGTGGTGATGTTGGGGAAGGAAAGGCATCCTTCCACATCCTTGCTGCTCCCCCGGGACTCGACGATTCGGGGATTGATGACCGTGTATTTATCCTCCTCGCCGAATTCTTCCAGAAGTGAAAGGTCAAGGATGAAAATTTGTTTTAATATTCCGACCTGTGGAGCCGCCAGGCCGATGCCGCCGGGAGTCCTGGCCAGGCATTCTTTCATCCGAAAGATCATGTCCTGTACGGAAGGGTCCGGGGATGGTACCGCAAGCGATATTTGCTGAAGGATTTCATTTCCGTACTTCAGAATTTCCATACAGCCATTATACTCCAATTGTCGGACAGGGTCAATTGAAAAAAAGACCGTCCTGTGCTATACAATTGGACATGCAGGCAAGCAGAAAGAGTCTGATCGTAGAATCCGCCCGTTCCGATCTGTTTGGCAAATCCTCCGGTCTGACGCTGGAAAATGTACGATTTGAAGAACTCTATCAGAAAAAAACCCGGTACGAGAATCGAATGGTTTTTATCGAGAATGAATCCCGATTCAAGGGCAAGATCAGGGAAATCATGATCATCAATCCCGGTTTGCATATGATACTTTTTTACCCGGATTCCATCCACCCGGAGGAGTTGATCGACTACATACAGGAAGGGATACTGGAGTCGGTCAACCTCCACGACCGGGAGAGCATCGTTGAAATTGACCGCAAATACCGGAAGGAAAGCAATCTCCTCAAGCTGAATTATTACAACAATTTGATCAAGAAATTCCAGAATATCGGGATTGTTACCCGAAGTCTCAAAATGGCGGCGCTTTTTGCCAAAATAGAAAAAGTGGCGGATACCAACGCCAGTTGTATGATTTACGGGGAAAGCGGGACTGGAAAGGAATTAATCGCCCGCAGTATTCATTATTTCAGTCGCCGCCGCCAGAACCGTTTCGTGGCGGTGAACACCGGGGCAATACCGGAAAACCTGCTGGAAGATGAACTCTTTGGTCATAAAAAGGGGGCCTTCACATCTGCTTCCAGCGAACGACAGGGTAAGTTTGAATATGCCGATCGGGGATCCATTTTTCTCGACGAGATATCCAATATGCCCATGAGTCTTCAGGTAAAACTCCTTCGGGTGCTTCAGGAAAAAGAACTGGAGAGGATCGGTGACAACCGGACCATCAAGGTGGATGTTCGGGTCATCGCCGCCTCCAACACCGATATCATGCGGTTGGTCCGGGAAGGAATTTTCCGGGAAGACCTCTTTTACCGCATCAATGTGATTCCCCTTTTCCTGCCCCCTCTCCGGTCGCGCAGGAAGGATATCCGGTTGTTGGCTGATTATTTTGCCCAAAAGTACTGTAAGATGAACAAGCTCAAGCCCAAGGGGTTTTCCCCTGCCGCCCTGAACCGGTTCTGCCAGTATCACTGGCCGGGTAATATCAGACAGCTGGAGAATATCGTGGAGCGCATGGTGTTGTTGAATTCCGAAAAAAAACTTCTCACTCCCCGGGAAATACCCGGTGAAATTCACATCGATTCCGGCCTGGAGTCTGTTTCGCTCCCCGGGTTTCGGGATGAGGAGATCCCGGATGAAGGCATCGAACTGAACAAGGTTCTCGGACAAATCGAGAAAAACCTGATCATGCAGAGTCTCAAGAAGACGTCGGGAAACAAGAAAAGGGCGGCCGATCTGCTGAATATCAACCGGACCACCCTGATTGAAAAATTAAAAAAATATCAAAATGAATGAACCGGATCTGGTGAACATATTCCAGATGATCGTCGATGATCTCAACTGGCCGGTGGTGATCTCCGATGACCGGGGGCGATATCTTTTTGCCAACCGGATCTACCGTGATATACGCGGTCTCAAGCCGGAGGATATAGAGGGGCGGTACTGGTGGGATTTTGTTACCAAAGAAACCGGCGAGGTTTTTGAACGGGAGCGTCTGAAGCAGATACTGAAAAACCGCAAGTTCGTTTCCACCGTTCGGTATTACAGCAATATCTCCGGTCACACCACCCTGAAATGGGATTCCGAACTCTGGGATTTCGGACGGGATGAAAAAGTATGGATCGTCGAGAAGGGCAAGATACTGGACAGTGAGTCAAAAAGATGGGTGGAACCCCGATCCTTGGCCGGGGATTTTGAGCAGGGGCTGACCGAATGTTTTGAGTCGATCTTGCGGTCGGTAACCCGATACGGGGGGATGCTTCGCGATCATCTGAGAAGTGAACGGCTGAAAGAAGCCATTATGGGAAAGCTTGATGAATTGAAGGGCATGGCGAATGCAAAGGAACTGGTCACGGGTCAGGGAAAATCTGCCGAAAGGGCGCGGATGATTGACCTGGTTTCCATACTATCGGATATCGAGGGATTTCTGGTGGATCAATTCCCCCAGGTAATCAAAATGAATATACAGCCGGAACTGAAAAATTACCGTCTGTTCGGGCATTATGTGCAGATCTACGAAGCCCTGATGAGGCTGTTCATTATCGCATGCGGCCGGGGATCGGGTTTTGGCCGGGTGGATATTTCTGCCGGAGTCACGGGGATCGGATCCGACCGGCGGGTGGAGGGGGTGTTGGTACGCCAGGGGGAATACGGAGATATCCGAATTGTTTCAAAGGGCAACCGGCGTCTGGAGAAGATCAGTGACCAGGTGTTTGAACCTTTTCAGGGGCTCTCCGGAAGCAAACCGGCCCATGAACGGATATACGGGCTGATTTTGCCTCTGATATACAAGGTCATCAAGCAGCATCGGGGGTATATCTTCATAGAAGACAAGAAGGAAAACGGTTTCAGAATCCTCTTTCCGCTGGTCACCGATACGGCCGAACAGGCAGTTACACCCGCCAAGAGGGGGGAAGATGTCAAAGGCCGGGAAGAACGGGGGGGCGTTTTATTGGTGGACCCGGATCCCCGTCAGCTGGACTTCATGGAATCCCTGGTGCGGGAAATGGGGTATTCCGCCCTCACAGCCACCGATTATCAGAGCGCCATGGGGAAATATTTCCAGGCCCGGGTGAAACCCCGTTTGTTAATCATTGATCCTCTTTTGCCGCTTACAGAAGGGACATTGCTGATCCGTAAAATCAAGGAGTTCAATCGCCATATGAAGGTACTGGTGATCAGTGACGCGTCTTCCGCTGAAATACAAGATCAGATACAAAACCTGAATAGATAGGGGGCATTTTCCCGGCGGCGACCGGAAATCCGGGAATCCTTCCCGGGGCAGGGGGCAAGGGGAAATCACCGGAATCAATTCTGAAGGTCAGGATTCGTAAAAGGTAAAAAAAGGTAAAAAAAAGTATAATATAAATATCAAATAAACCAAAAATAACAAATAAAAGAAAAAAATAGAATATAAGATAAAAATAGATATATAAAAATAAATTAAAATATAAAAAAGTAAAAAAAAGTAAAAAAGTGTTGCATTTCTTTTCCCTTTTTGCTATAAAAAAATTGGAGGCATCATGAAAATTATGAAAAAATATTCAGAGATGCACAAATTAGACCGGTTTCAGGATGATCCGAAAAGCGCCTCGGTCAGCAAGGAATTCTCCAGAATCCTGGAACAGGAATCAGAATTTGATTTCCAGGCCATTGAATACCGGGAAAAGATAGGCCTGCTGATTAATAAAATCGCCAGGCAGAAAAGACAATAGGAAGAAACCTGCGGTTGATTCCCCGGGCCTTTCTGCGTTGTTGAAGGAATAGTTGGGGTATGCCGGTAAAAATAGGAAACGTCAAAGCTTACACCCTGGAAGAGGTGACCAAAATCCTGAAGGTCAATATCCGGACCCTGAGGACGTATATAAAAAAAGGCAAACTCAAGGGAGTGAAAATGGGAAGACAGGTATATATCGCCGAAAAGAATCTGGAAAAGTTCTTACTGGGAGGGGGCTGAGTCCGGGGGACTATCCGTTCCAGTCACGCAGATACCGGAAGTCCATTCCCACCGTCCGGCTGGAAAGCTTGGGGATGGGAGGCAGAGTCCGCTTGAACTGGGATTGGATGATCAGTTGCCGTACCTTCCGGATGTCCGGCAGCGAATACCCCTGGTCGGCAATTTCCCGTATCGACAAGCGCTCTTCCACCAGTAAATACAGGATCCCGTCCAGAACCGGGTAGGAGAGACCGATTTCTTTTTCATCGGTCTGTTCTTTCCAGAGATCGGCACTGGGGGATTTGTCGATGATCGCACCGGGGATCTTCAGATAACGTGCCAGTTTGCGAACCTGGGTTTTGTAAAGGTCCCCCAGGGGAAGAAAGGCGGCTGCAGAATCCCCGTAAAGGGTAAAATAGCCGATCAGGAGTTCGCTTTTGTTGGAGGTTCCGGCTACCAGCGCCTTTTTGCGTTCGGAGAAATCGTACAGGACAGACATCCGCTCCCGGGCGCATTTGTTGCCGATCAGAACCGGATTATCGGTCGGGTGACGTTTAAAGTAGGAATCAACCGAAGGGGAAATATCGATGGTTTCACGGGATACCCGGGCCTGGTCGCATAGTTTTTCAGCGTCCTGTAGGTTGGCGGGATCGGACAGCCGGTACGGCATCAGGAGTGCAAATACATTCCCGGCGCCGAGGGCCGTAACCAGAAGATTCAGAACCACCGCGGAGTCCAGTCCCCCGGAAATCCCGATCACCGATCTGGTAAAACCACTTTTTTCCAGGGTGGTCTGGATAAACAGCTTCAGGATTTCATGGATGGCCTTACAGTCGATTTCTTTCATCTAGAATCCTCCGGAGTTCCGATAATACCAGTTGGGGTTTTTCATCCCTCAGGTAACAGCCCTGCAGACGGGCCCGGCGCACCTGGCGAATATCGATCGTCTGGTCCAGGATATCAGGAGAAAAATACCGGGCGCGGGTGATGATCCCTTTTCCCGGGGCGGCGAAGAAGCTGCCTCCCCCAAAACCGATGCCCTCTTCAAAACCGGAACGGTTTACAAAAAGATAGTTCTGATGGTAAAAAACGGAATATGCGGCTCCCAGGGTTTCCCAGAGTTGGAAAGAGGAAAATCCCTTCTCTTCGATTCCGCGGAAGGGGCTGTTGGAAATCGCGATGAGCAGGTCACAATGCTGCAGATAATAGAGGTAGGCGTAGGCCGGGAACAGTACCTCCCGGCATATCAACAGTCCCGCCGTAAAATCCCGGATCGGAAAAGAACAAAAATGTCGCCCCGCCTTGAAGATCATCCCCTCTTCAAATATACCGAAATTGGGAAGCTGCACCTTGCGATGAATATGATGGATCTTCCCGGCGGAAAAATAGAAGGCCGTGTTGTAAATAATCCCGGGGATCTCTTCAAAGGGCAATCCCACCAGGATATCGATCTGACGGCTTAAGGCGGCCAGGCTGCGGAGAATTTTACTGTCCGGAGTCTGGGATACATCGAAAACGATATCCTTCAAATGGTAACCGGTCAGGCTCAATTCGGGAAAGACCACCAGGTCGATACGGTCATGGATGGCCTGACGGATCAAGTCCTGGTGACGGGAAAAATTTTCTTCCACCCGGCCCAGGGCGGGACTGAACTGGACGGCTCTGATCTTCATCAGCTTTATTTTAGGCCAACCCGGCGGGTTTTGCAACCCGGAGAAGATCCGAGGAAAAGAGTTTAAAAGGTGTCCAGCAAAATTTTCATTCGGGAGAACAGCTCTTCGGGGTCTTCAAAATCCACCATGCCCACCCAGAATTCCCCTGCCTGGCTCAGGCCCACCGGGCCGGTATAGGGAATGGTGCGGAAATAAACGGTGGTGGATGATTCCGATCTCGGGGTCCATTTTTTTTCCAGCTCCGGTGGGATTTCGGCGGATTTTCCCTGCTCTTCAGGAAACATGATGAAAATCCGGTATTCCCTGTTCCCTTCCCGGTAGCGGGCATAAAGACAACGGGCAAGTTCCTTGACCCCCAGGAAATTTTCCCGGATGTATCTTTCTGAACCGGCGATCCTTCCGGATTGGGGCAAAAGGGACAACTGGGGGGGAAGGGCGGTGGAACCGGATAACGACCGAGCCAGATCTTCAACCAGGGAACGGGCATTGGGCCGGCTGGTTTCTCCGGCAATGGTTTCAATCTTGACGTAATAACGGTCCTTCAGCAGAACGGTCAGATAATCAGAAAACTGCGTTTCGGTACCAATTTCATCCGAGGAATCGGAAGGGGAATTTTCAGAACGGTACATACCGTAGGCGTTCAGGGGGGTTCCCATGTCGTAGATATACACGGCATATTCAAGGTCCCCGGATTTTACCTCAAAGGTATTCAACTCTTCGAATCCAAAGGACACAAAGGCGTCTGCCGCCCCGTTGATGATTTCCCAGAGGTTGTCCGGGTAATAGGTGTCCACCCCGGTTGTGACTTCCCAGCCGTTGAAGTCGGGGAGCTTGTACGTTCCCCAGAGGGTGGTGGCCAGGATCACCAGAAGGGCGGTTATCTGGGTCTTTTTCATCGCTTCACCTCGCAACGTGACATTGGCTTCCATTTTAGGAGAATTGGGACGATTTGTCAAAATTCCCGCCGGTCTGCGAAAGGTCGAGAAGGTAAAAAATCTGGTCGGTACCGGTTCCGTAGTAATTCTGCACGGCTGATTTGCCTTCAGCAAGGATGAGTTGCTGGTCCGGTCCCCGGAATCGCCCGGATTCGATGGAAAAATTGCGGGACTCAAACAATCGCTGGGAAGCGATGTTGACGGTTTCCACCGTGGCCAGCAGGGCGGTACAATGGGGGTGGCTGCGGGCGTACCCGATGGTATGGGACAGCAGCTTTCCTCCGATTCCCCGGCCGTGAGCCTCAGGGGCCACGGCGATCTGCCAGATAAACAGATGACCTTTGATGCGGCTGGAGATGAATCCCATCATGAATCCCACCGGTTCCGGGGATCCGGAAGTATCCTGGGTGGCCACAAAAAAACTATCCCCGAAATGATCGGCCATAATCCGGTAGAAGTGGGGGGGGTGCTGTACAATTCCTTCTATTCCGCCGGCCAGGACATGAATGTCCCGGTACTGTCCGGGTTGGATGGAGCTGATCTTGATCATTTTACCCTCCTTTCATGAAAACTGAGCAGGTCTTCGGTTCCGATGTCGGTCCGGTGCCAGAGTTTTTCTCCTTTGATATGCCGGGTGATCAGCTCTTCGCACAACCGGTTGGCCTCGGGCAATGTTTCCCCTTTGGCGGTGACCGCCACTCCGCGGGGACTGGGTTTGTAGGTGTTCCGGCCGATTTTGAAACAGGAATAAAAAAGGTCGGCCCCGGCCCGCCGGATGGCGGTTTCATCGATGGTCATCACCATATCCTGCCGGGGGTGGGGGAATCCTTCCACGACCACATATTTACAGACCGTGGCCTTCGGTTCATAGTGGATTTCGATCCGGGAGAGGGTGCGGTCCAGGATGGCGTCGCAGATCTCCACGAAATCCGTTTCCAGGATGGGGATGATATTCAGAATCTCTGAATCTCCCGGCCGGACATTAAATTCGATCACCTTGATTCCCTCGGCGGTTTTGATGAACTGTCCGGATAAGAATCCCCGGTAGGTCTCTCCGTATTGAACGAAAAGACGCTCTACCACTTTTTCCATGATGCTCAGAGAGTGCCGGTATTCCGCTCGGCTCAGGAAGGGCAGGAGGTGATCCGGGAAACTGATCGATCCCATCCCCGGGGTATTCAGTCCCTCTTCTCCTTCGTACAGGAGTTTGTAATCGCGGGTGGCGGGCATTCCCCTCAGGACTTTGCCGTCTACAAAAGCCTGGACGGTATACTCGCGGCCGATCAGTTTTTCTTCGATGAGTACCTGGGTGATACCACCGATATTTTTTTCGAAGATTTCATGGACGTAATCGATGGCTTCTCTTTTGTTTTTAAGTTGGATACCCATGACCTTTACCCCGTCTCCCTCGGTGACCCCCGCCGGTTTGACCACGAATTCGTAATCGATGGACCGGATATGGTCGATGATGTCCTCCTTGGAGGAAAGGATCTCGTAGCGGGGGGAGACATCCAGCCGGCAGTCCCGTAGAATCCGTCGAAGAAAGGTTTTGTTGGTTTCCAGACGGGCGCAGTTTCCGGTGGGACCGAGGCAGCGCAAACCCTGGCGGTGCATCTCTTCGGTAATACTGTTGCTCAGGGCCAGGTGAGGGACGGCGATGGTGTAATCGATTTTCATTTTCCGGGCGTAGGCGATGATCTGGTCGTTGTCCTGCATGTCTCCCAGCTGGTAATCTTCCACCAGGGGCAGAATCCCGGCATTGGGTTTGTCCATGTAACTGAACAGTTGCACCGGCCGGGAACTCTTCTCTACGATCGCCTTGGCGAAGGCATGGGTTTTCCCCCAGCGGCCCAGTAAAAGTATTTTTTTATTATCCATGCAGATACTCCTTCTTCCTGAATTTGCGTGATCCCCGTCCCTGGCAGATGATATATTACTTTTGTTTAATATTATAAAACGGCCAATTTTTTTTATCAAGGGTTCCGGGGGATCTGCGGGAAGCATCCGGAAGGATTTACCGGGGGTGAGAGCGGCGGAAGGTACGATGGAACATCAGGTGAGCCATTCCACCGGTGAAACTGTAGGCCACCGCCAGGGCGATAAATATTCCCGTGGCCTGCAGCCACTGCGAGAGCAGAAGAGACAGAGGGATGTAAAGGACGAACATTTCCATCAGGACCAGAGAAGTGGCATGGTAGGGCCGGTTGATGGCGTTCAGTGCGGCGCCGGTAATCAGCATGAGTCCCTGGAAACAATAGGCAAACGGGGCGATCTTCAGGAACAGGGCGATATAATCGATGATCGCCGGGTGGGAACTGAAAAGAGCGGCCACCGGACGGGAAAAGAGAAACAGGAAAACGGCAAAGAATGCGCCGATCCCCAGGGCCAGCTTCTCCCCGGCGTGGTAACCCTTGATGACCCGGCTGTACCGACGGGCTCCCCAGTTTTGTCCCACGAAGGGACCGGTGATGGAAGAAAGGGCATTGACAGTGGCCAGGGCGAAGAATTCGATCCTGGAAACCACGCCGTAGGCGGCCACGGCCCCGGGGCCGAACCGGGCGATCAAACCGGTGATTACCCCCATTCCCAGTGGAATCAGGCTTTTGATCAGGGCGTTGGGGATTCCGATGTAGAGGATCTCTTTCCAGCTTTCCAGAAGAACGGAGAGGCGCCGGATTCGAAAAGAGAGCAGTTTTTTCCGGGTGACGATCGACAGGGAGAGTCCAAAGGTGATCAACCGGGCAAACACCGTGGCCAGGGCGGCTCCCCGGATCTCCAGCCGGGGGAAAAATGCGATGCCGAAAATCAGAAAAGGATCAAGGATGAAATTGGTGACCGCGCCGGCGACCATAATCAGGCCGGGATTCTTGCTGTCCCCCGTGGCCCGCAGGGTATTGTTGGCAATCATGGGAATCACCACGAACACCATTCCCGGGTACCAGATCCGCATGTATTCCTCGACATGATCCAGGATCACGCCCCGGGCGCCGAGCAGGGTAAAGAGAGGTCGAAGCGTGAACAGTCCCAACACGATTACCACCATCACCAGGAGGAATCCCAGAATCAGACTGTCGGTGGCGTAGCGCCGGGTTTTGATCTCATCTCTCTGGCCCAGGGCCCGGGATACCAGGGAGGAAGTGCCGATACCAATTCCCAGGGCGATACTCCCGATCACCATTACCACCGGAAAGGTGAACGAAAGGGCCGCCAGCTGGTCCTTTCCCAGTTGCCCGACGTAGAAGGTGTCCACCAGGTTGTAAAAGACCATGCTCAGCATACCGAATACCATGGGAATGGTGAGCTTGATCAACAGACGGGTCTCGTTGCCCCGGGTCAGATTGGCCTTGACCGATTCGGTCATCGCCCATTATAACACGAAAGGGAATATCTGAATATCAGAGGTTTGGTGGTTGAAAAAGACCATTTCCATATTATAATTGCAGTAGAGGTGACCGAATGAAAAGAGGGCAACATATACCGACTGCAATACTGGCCTTGGGAGTATTGGCTTTGCTCGGGGGTTCACTGCAGACCGACCCCCCGCCGGTCGGTCAGGGTGCCGCGGTGCAGCGGGAAATCAATGATTATGATCGAGAGGTGCTGGGGATTGAATGGGTCAAAGTCCCGGGCGGTTCCTTTCAGATGGGATCCGAGGAGCGCTTCGAAGAAAAACCGGTGCATACCGTCTCGGTGGACGGCTTTCATATCTCCAGGTATGAGATCACCCATCTTCAGTTTATCATCTTTCTGAATTCCATCTCCGTTACCCCCAGGGGAGAATCGGGGGAAAAACTCCTGGTCAACATCCGGGATCGTGACTGTCCCCTGGGTTACGAAGAGGCCTTTTATTTCAAGGGAAGCAAATATGCCAAAAGCCCGGATACGCCGGTGGTGAACGTGACCTGGTTTGGCGCCAGCGAATTTTGCCGCTGGCTTTCGCAAAAAACCGGCAAGTACATCCATCTGCCCACCGAAGCCCAGTGGGAATATGCTGCCGGAGGGGGCGCCGGTGAGCGGGAGTTTGTATACAGCGGCAGCAACGATTACCGGGAGGTGGCCTGGTGCGTTCTCAACTCCGGTCTTCAACTGCATCCGGTGGGACAAAAAACCCCCAATGGGCTGGGCCTTTACGACATGAGCGGAAATGCGGCCGAATGGTGTTCAGATTATTTCAAACCTTACTATGATTTTGAATGGTTGGATCAAAACCCCACCGGTCCCTCGGCGGGGAAGACCCACGTGATCAAGGGCGGAGGATGGAACAACGGGGCTTTTGCCTTGCGCAACGCCAACAGAGGCGGGTACCTGCCAGACCATTCGGCCATCAACCTCGGATTCAGGATCGTGATGGGAGAATGAATCCCGCGCCGTTTACCGGTGCCGGAATTTTTGAAAAAAACCGCTGAAAGTCTATTGTTAATTCTACCGTAATTTATTATACTACCCCTAAGGGAGAAAGCGCCAATTGAAGCAGTGCAGCGGTTGTCTAAGGTTGCTGAGCAGTAAGGTCCAAAAATGCATCTACTGCAGCGGCGGGAAATTTGCGGAACTGAACTTTGTATCCTCCTCCATGAGCAGTAAATACACCATCTATTCCAGCGAAATCGTCGTGGATGACCGGGCCTATACCATTATCAAGCCCCTGGGAAAGGGGGGATTCGGTACCGTGATCGAGATCATGAGTTCGGATCGTAAAGAATACTACGCCATGAAAGTTCCCCTTATATTTGACGAGATCTATTCCAACAACAAGGCCAACAAGGATGAGGAAATCGAGCTTTCCAGAAAGTACCTGGAGAACGAAATCGATACCATTATCAATTTTCAGAGTGAAACCTACCTTTACATCATGAAAAGGGGGATCGCCAAGACCTTTTTCCAGGGGCGGAATGTCGAATTTCCGGTTTACCTGATGGAACTGGCGGAATGCACCGTCAAGGAACTGATGGATTTCGGGGAGCGCAAAAATCATGCTCTGGCCTACGATGAGAAGGTCAAGATCATCAAAGAGACTCTGAATGCCATGTCCCACCTGCACAGTATGAACATCATTCACCGTGATTTGAGTCACGATAACATTTTCGTGGTCGACCGGGGGGGACGGATCACCTATGTTCTGGGAGATTTCGGGGCTTCCAAGAGACTGCTGACTCTGAAGGATTCCAGCAAATCATCCAAAATCGTCGGACATTCCGCCTACCTGGACCCCGCGCGATTCGAGGAGAAATACCGGTACGATCCCCGGGCCGACGTTTACAGCCTGGGAATTCTCATCACCGAGATCCTGATGGGAAAATACTGGATCCGGGAATTCGGGGAGGAAAACATTTCCCACCTGATGGCCATGGATTTTGAAAAGGATTTTCTCCTTTCCCATGGAAACAAGGTTTTAAATCCGGATTTGGTGAAAGTCCTGGCCAAAGCGGTAAAGCGGAATCCCGAAGAACGCTTTGATTCCATCGATGATTTTCGCTCGGCGATGTTCAAGGCCCTGGATATCGATACCCAGAAACCCAGTTCCGCTCCGGACCCGGGGACCCAGACGCAGGAAGAAGCAAAACCCTCTCTGACCACCCTTAGCGTTGATTTTCTTTTTTCCCTGCCGATGCCCCTGGCGGGGCCTGGCAAGACTTTCACCCAGGATATCATCAAGTTCAACGGGCAGAAGGAAATCACCCTGACCGATTACCGGGGGGCCAGGATCGATTTTGACGATTTTATCCCCCGGGAAGTGAATCTGAAAAAAACCTCCCTGTATTCGGCCACCATAACCGGTCATTCCGTGCTGATCAATTTCAAAAACAGCCGCTTGAAAGCGTTGATGGAACCGGTTAAAGAATACCAGAAGCGGATGGAAGGAAAAATCGATTTCAGGGGAACGCTGGAAACAACAGGGGTCTACCGCAAATGATCCGACTTTCCCGGTCTCCAGATCCGGTCAGTTTCCGTTACCATCGCGGGAGTCGGGATTACCAGGAGGACAGTTTCGGTATCCTGACCCGGGGAAACCGGCTGCTTTTGGGGATATCCGATGGCATGGGGGGGCACAGCAGCGGGGAACTGGCTTCCCGCTGGCTGATTGAGAATCTGCACCGGGCATTTCAAAAGGATCTGGATATCGGGCCTCTGATCCGGGAGACCTTGAACATGACCCAGGAAAAGATCCAGTCTTCCGGGAAGGATATGGGATGCACGGCGGTGATGGTCCTGATCGAGAGGGAGGAAAACCGACACCAGGTCAGTTATACCTGGATCGGAGATTCCAGGGTATATGTATTCAGCGGGTCCGGGTTGCGGCCCCCCGGTAATGCCCGAAAGATCGGCAGCCGGGATAACCGGGTTCTGTGGCTGATCACCGAAGATGACAGTTTTGTCTGGGGCTTTTTATCCAGCAATGAACTGTCTCTGGACGACCTGACCCTGCACCCCAATAAAAACCAGCTGGAATTGTCCATCCATTCCAATCGCCCCGATATTGCCGTCATCGCGGAAAAAAGGATCCGGTCTTTGACTCTACACTCCCGGGACCGGCTGCTGCTGTGTACCGACGGGGTGTGGGAAACCTTCGTTCATCAGGAAGAAATTATTTCGATCCTTTCCCATCCCGATCCCGCAAAGAAAATGAACGAGCACCTGAAGCGAACCCAGCGGGAAGATCTCCTGAGGGACAACAACACCTGCATCATTTCCACCCTCGGGGAAGAAATTTATTCGGTAAAAAATTGGATCAATAAGAAAAAGGTCAAGCCCTGATCGATGAGGGCTCAATAAAAAATCGGCTTCTCTGGAGAATTGATCATCGACCACAGACAGATACCCCGGTTTGGCAGTCCTGATCGATGTACTTTACTTTCGCCGGCCGGAGCGGACATCGGGGGAGCGGGGGAGCGGTGATTGCGCTTTTTTTCATTATGATTGCCTCTCTGGGGCTGATGCTGAACTGGCCGGCCATCGATCGGGCCCTCTTTGCTGTTCTTACCCGACCGGTGATCCCTTCCGCCTTTCTGATTTCTCCGGATCATTTCAGTCCGGGACTGTTACGGCCGGATGGATTGTTGCTTCTGACCGTGGTGTTCATATTCATTCTCGCCTCCTTTCGCCACACCACCCGGGTCATCCTTCGTCTGAGAGGGTACAGCTTACTGGTGATCAACGGACTGCTCGGCGTGGAAATGGTGATGAGTCTATCCAGTAGAATCCCGTTTTTTCAATTCACCGGATTGATTTATTCCCTCTTGTTCACCCTGATCGCCCTGATTGCGTCGCTGATCAGGATCGGATCCCAAAAGTCTCTTCAATCTTACCTGGTTTCGGATTCCAGGCCCGAAAGCCAGGTATTTTCCCGCACTTTCAGCAGTTTTTTCCCGGGAGGCGGCACGAATAAAATCCAAATCAGGGCCAGTGACGGCGACCAGACCGCCGTGTTTTCCGAGACCGATTCCATCAAAATCGGCCGGGAAGCAGGATGGGCGGATTTACTGGTTGACCCGAAATGGAACCGGGTCAGCAACCGGCATGGAATCATCCGGGTGGTGGGAAACAGCCTCTTCTATGAACCCCTGGCGGAACATTATCCCTACGAAATCAACGGCATCCCGCAGGGAACGGCGGCAGAGTTACAGGACGGGGACCGCCTCAGCCCGGTAACCGGCGTCGAATTGTTTTTCTCGATCCGGAAGGTTCGTGAAATCCGGACTGCCGATAGTCACCGCCTTCCAAATCCCAAAGTACGGGTGTTGAAGGATGAATACCGGAAACTCGGCTTTACCATGAAATTATTCGTTATACTCCTGCTGTTGGCTCTGCCCCTTCTCTTTGGAATGATCCGGTTTCAGCAGGAAGGACAGCAGAATTGGAACCAGGGGAATTTACAGACAGGGGCCGGTTCATCAGGGAGGCGGTGATACCATGGAAACGGGTGCTGAGGTCAAGGGCTACCGCGTTCTTCGGAAACTGGGGACCGGGGGATTTGGCGCCGTCTACCTGGTGGAAAAGGAGGGTCGTCGGTATGCCCTGAAGCAGTTGTCCGACAATTTGATCAACCCCGATATCTCCGAACGGTTTATCAAGGAGGCCCTCCGGATGGAGGAGATCCGTCGCCAACACAATATCGGTTATCTGGTTCGGATTTACGAGGTCATGTTTGACCGCAAAGCTTTCGTGATGGAGTATATCCCGGAGGGATCGATTCCCTACTTTAAAAAAGGCCCGGATCCGGATTTTCTGAAGACCCTGATCCAGGTGATCCATTTACTCCACGAGCTGGGGATCGCCCACCGGGATATCAAACCGGAAAATCTCAGAGTGAAAAACCGGCAACCGGTCCTGATCGATTTCGGGGTGGCCTCCTGGTGGGACAGTCACAGCAATATCATCCCCACCGGCACCCGCTATTATTCTCCCCCGGAGATTGTCTGCATGTTCGATGAGTACCGATACGCCCAGGCCGCCAAGAAGGCCAGCCGGGATTTGATCGGTATCAAACCCGATCATCCCCGAGAGCGGGTTAAATATATCAAAAAACTGCATGATGTCTACAGCCTGGGGATTACCATCGGAGAACTGCTGACCGGGACGCTTCCTTTCAACAAGCTCTCTTATTTTGAATACCTGGACCAGGGCAACAGTGAAGCGTACCGGAAATGGCTCGGGCGGATTCCAGTCCCCTTCCGGGATTTTGTCAGCCGGGCCACGGTTTTCAGTCCCGATAACCGTTTGCCTCTCCAGGATATCATCCGCCTGTCCACGGATATTTTCGATGGGGATTTTCAGATGGCCAGTGTTACCATCAGCCTGCCCGGGGGGACCAGCCTGGATTTCATCGAATCCGACTATCAATGCAATGAATGCGATCGGGCCGTTCAGGCCCCGGTGACCGCATGTCCCCATTGTGGCGCCGCCTTTTCCGCCGTGGGGTTGGTGGTAGAGCCCGATCAGCAGGTGGTGATCAATGCCGATCGTCCCCAGGTTTTCAAACTGAAGATCACCGACCGGGACCGGGAGAGGATCATGATCGCCCTGGACATGCGGGAAAAGGATTTTGCTCTCGCCTTGGGACGGGATCCCGAACGGACGGATATCAGCTTTCCTGATGACAACTGGATGTCGGGGATTCACGGGCACTTGATCAAAAAGGGAGACAAGGTTTTTTTCCAGGATGGAAACCGGGGGAAGTTGCCCACCAATCCCAGCCATTACAACAATATTCCCCTGGGGCACACCGAAATCGAACTTCTCGCGGGTTCTTTTTTACTCAGCGGCAGTACGGTGCTGTCCATTCGAAAGTATATGGGCGCCGTAGATTAAGCGGGACGGTGACCCCGCAGCTTGAAGGACATCGGGATATCTGGTAATATAATAGAATCGGGAAGACCGGCCGGGATACCGATCGATCCATCCGGTCTCCCTGCACAGCCTCATGCAAAACAGAGTGATGAATATCCAAAAGCAGGTGCTGGTAACCGGAGAGATCCTTTTCGACATCTTTCCCCAAGAACGGGTTTTAGGCGGAGCTCCCTTTAATTTCGCCTACCATTTGACCCGGTTCGGTCTGCCGGTGATTTTCTGCAGCCGGGTCGGGGATGATCCGCCGGGACGGGAGATCCTGGAGCGGCTGGCGGCAGAGGGCATCAGCCGGGAAGGGATCCAGGTGGAAAAGGGCGGGACCACCGGACGGGTTCAGGTGGAATTGCGGAAAGAAGGCGATCACTCATTTACCATCATGGAAGATGTGGCCTATGACCATATCCAGCTGGATCCCATTCTGCAGGCCGGATTTATCGAAAACAGCCGGTTGATCTACGTGGGAACCCTGATTCAAAGGACCGTCGAGGGTTTCTCCACCGTGCAGGGGGTTTTGGCCCGACGTCCAGAGAATTGCCGGGTATTTTACGACCTGAACCTTCGCCAGCATTTCTACACCCGGGAGGTGGTACGCAAAACCCTGGAACAGACCGATATCCTGAAATGCAACCGGGAGGAGATGGAGACCCTGCAGAGGCTGTTTTTCCGGAAGGACCCGGACCTTGGAATGCCGGAAAGGCTGATGGAAGGTTTCGGCCTGGAGATGGTGGCCGTAACCGATGGGGAACAGCCGGCTTTCCTCTATACCCGGAAGCAGAAATTCCGCTCAGACCCAATCCCTTCCGATGACATCGTGGATACGGTGGGAGGGGGAGACGCCTTTTCGGCGGTGATGGCCTACGGACTTTTCAGAGGGTGGGAACCCGGACACATACTGCGGGAGGCAGTACAATTTGCCGGGCGGATATGCCGGAACCGGGGAGCCATCCCCGATTCCAGGGCCGTTTACGCCGATTTTGGGGGGAAAACATGACCACAGATAAGAAGTTGTATGTCCAGATGTTCAGCATACACGGCCTGCTCCGATCGGTCAACCTGGAGATGGGAGTGGATGCCGATACCGGTGGACAGATCAAATATGTGATCGAACTGGCCTCCAGCCTCAGTGAACTGGACACAGTGGCCGGTGTCGACCTGTTCACCCGGCTCATCGATGACAAGATCGTTTCCCGGGATTATGCCCGGCCGATCGAGGATGTGAATCCAAAATTCCGAATCGTCCGTATTCAGTGCGGGGGGCGGAAGTATATGAGAAAGGAACTGCTTTGGCCCCATATCGAGGAGTTCGTGGATCGTACCATCAAGTTCAACCGGAGGGAAAATATCATTCCGGATCTGGTTCACGGCCATTATGCCGATGGCGGCCTGGTGGCCAAGGAACTGTCGGAAATATTCGATATTCCACTCCTGTTTACCGGCCATTCGCTGGGTAAGTCCAAGAAAAAAAAGCTGCTGAAAGAGGGCATGACCGAGGGGGATATCATTAAAAAGTACAAGATTGATCGGAGGATCCGGGCGGAGGAGGAAGTGATGTCCGCTGCGGACCTGATCATCACCAGTACCCAGCAGGAGGTCAGCAAGCAATACGATGTCTACCGGGTGGGCAAAAAGACCCGCTTCAAGGTGCTTCCGCCCGGCATTGACATTGAAAAATTTTATCCCTATTACCATGACATGATCCACGATGTCTCCCGGCAGGAAGACCAGATGCACGCCCGGGCCTCGGTCATCCGCGAAATGGATCGTTTCTTCACCAATACCGAAAAGCCTCTGATACTGGCCTTGTGCCGCCCGGATAAAAGGAAAAACATCTCCGGACTCATCCAGGCCTATGGAGAGGATCTGCAGCTGCAGGCCATGGCCAATCTGGCCATTTTCGCCGGGATCCGGAAAAATATCACGGACAAGGAGGAAAATGAGCGGGAAGTACTGACCGACATGCTGCTGATGATGGATCGATATGATCTGTACGGTAAGATGGCCATTCCCAAGAAGCACGATTTTGAACTGGAGGTTCCTGAACTGTACCGGGTGGCGGCGGCGAAAAAGGGGGTCTTCGTCAACCCGGCCCTGATTGAACCGTTTGGCCTGACCCTGCTGGAAGCCGGTGCCTGCGGATTGCCCATCGTGGCCACCAATGACGGCGGTCCCCGGGATATCGTGAAAGCCTGCCGGAATGGAATTCTGGTGGATCCGACCGATACCCGTCAGATCAGCCGGTCCGTCCGGGAAATCATCGCCGACAATCAGAAATGGGAAACCTTTTCCACCAACGGGATCACCAACGTCCGCAGGCATTACACCTGGCTGGCCCATTCCCAAAAATACGTCCAGGAGGTCAGCGGAATCCTGGAGGAACGGAATAAACAGTCACGTCAGAAGGAAAGACCGGTACCCACGGTCGGCAAAAGGCTCAGCCGACTGAATACGTTCATCCTGACGGATATTGACAATACCCTTATCGGGAAGGACAATGCCGGACTTCCCGAGTTGTGCAAACTGCTGCAGACCCACCGCGACCGTATCGGGTTCGGGGTGGCCACCGGCCGGACCCTGTCCTCGGCCCTTGCCCAGCTGGAAGCCTACGATATTCCCCAGCCTGATATTCTCATCACGGCAGTGGGATCCGAGATCTATTACGGGGCTGAGGGGCTTTACGACCGGGGATGGGATTCTCATCTGGCCTATAAATGGCGGAGAAAAAAAATCATCAACCTTCTGGGTGGTGTGGATTACCTGGAATTTCAGGAGGAGTCCGCCCAGGGGAAATACAAGGTCAGCTACAATATGGAACCGGGAAAAGACCGGTTGCAGAATATTCACCGGTTGCTGACCCGCAACCGGTTGCGATACAAAATGGTCTACTCCCACGGGCGGTATCTGGATATCCTTCCCTACCGGGCTTCCAAGGGCAAGGCCATCCGCTATATATCCGACAAATGGCAGATTCCCCTGGACCATTTTCTGGTGTGTGGGGATTCCGGCAATGATGAGGAGATGCTCAAGGGAGAGATGAGAAGCGTGATCGTGGGAAATTACAGCAGTGAATTACGGGATTTGAAGGGATCCCGCCGGGTTTATTTTTCCCAGAAATGCTGCGCGGCCGGCATACTGGACGGGATCCACCATTACGATTTTATTGCTCTTTCCCAGAGTGCCCCGCCGACGGAACAGAATTCGCCCCCGTCAACCGGGCCCTGATTTGACCAGGAGCACAGACAGCAGATGAACCTGTTATCCAGAGTGATCGGCAAGAAAGACCTGCAGACCTTCAGGGAATTTGTCACCTTTCTCGCCACGCGGAACATCGACCGGCCGGTGTCCAGCCACGATGTCTGGTGGTGGTACCAGGACTTCAAAAATGCCATGCAAAAGCAAAACTGCCGGTCAAAGTCCATCCGGGAGTTCATCTCTCTGATCCATGAGATGTTTCGCCGGCAGGATCATTTTATCATCATGCAGCGACTGAACATGGGAAAATACCGGTTTTACACCCTCCGGGTAGACGGGGAATTCATGGAAGAAATCCACCAGGAACAGTACCTGGATTTCAAGGATTACCTGGCCCTGGGAGAAGCCGGAAGGGAGCAGGATCTGGTAATCGATTATCTTCCCTTTTACGATTACACCCCGACGCTGCAGGACCCCGGCCGGATCGGACGGGGGGTCCGGTATCTGAACCGTTACCTGTCCAGCCGGATCTTCAGCAATCCCGACAAATGGCGCAGGAAGTTATTCGAATTTATCAAACTCCACCAGATCAACGGGAAGTCGATTCTGATCAACGGGGAACTGCTGGACCGTTTCGCTCCCTTTCATGAACGCCTCCGGGAGCTGAACGACTGGCTGAAATCAAGAGGGAAAAATAGCAGTCTGCAGTCGGTGCAGAAGAGAATGAAGAGCAGGGGGTTCGAATCGGGGTGGGGGAATTCGGTAGAAAGGATCCGTCACACCACCCAGTTGCTGCTGGATCTGTTCAGCGAACCCACCGGGTCGCTGCTGGAGGAGTTCATCAACCATGTCCCGGCGCCCCTGATTTCCAAGATCGCCATTGTATCTCCCCATGGATGGTTTGCCCAGGAAAATGTGATCGGGAAGCCGGATACCGGAGGCCAGGTGATATACATACTGGATCAGGTCAAGGCCCTGGAAAAGTACCTGCAGGAAGAAATCGCCAAATGCGGATTGAAGGTGGACCCCCGGATTATCGTGGTGACCCGGTATATCCCCAATGCCGAAGGGACCGCCTGTAACATACGCAAGGAGAAGATTTACGGGACCGACCATTCCTACATTCTCCGCATCCCTTTCAAGGATGCCCAGCATAACATCCTGAAGGACTGGATCTCGCGGTTCAAGGTCTGGCCTTACCTGGAACAATTCTCCCGGGATGCCGCCACGCAGGTCATCAGTGAATTCCAGGGAAAACCGGATTTGATCATCGGGAATTATTCTGACGGTAATCTGGTGGCCTCCCTCCTGTCTTCCAAGTTGAACGTGATCCAGTGCACCATCGCCCATGCCCTGGAAAAAACCAAATACCCGGGTTCCGACCTGTACTGGGAGCGGTATGAGCAGGATTACCATTTTTCCCTCCAGTATATTGCCGATATCATATCGATGAACAAATCGGATTTTATCATCACCAGCACCTTCCAGGAGATATTCGGTACCGAGACGGACATGGGACAATATGAATCTTATCAGTTTTTCACCCTGCCCGGGCTGGTAAAAATCACCGGGGGAATCAATCTGTATGCCCCAAAATTCAATGTGATTCCCCCCGGTGTGGACGAAGGCCTGTATTTCCCCTATTATGAAACCGACAGACGCTCCCGTTTGAAGACCGGGTACTGGGAAGACCGGCTCTTCACCGGCCGCGAGGACGGGATTTTGGGAAGGCTGGCCGAACCGGGAAAGACGCCCATTTTCACCATGGCCCGCTTTGACAAGGTCAAGAACATCACCGGCTTGATCGAGGCCTTCGGATTGAGCCAGAGCCTGCAGAAATCCTGCAACCTGATCTTTGCCGGGGGGTCGATTGATGCCGGCCGGAGTGATGACCTGGAAGAACAGGCGGAGATCCAGAAAGCCCATTCTCTCATCGAAAAGTACCGTTTGGAGGATAAGATCCGGTGGCTGCCCAGTATTAAAAAAATGGAAACCGGGGAGGTGTACCGGGTCATCGCGGACCGGAAGGGGATCTTTGTTCAGCCGGCCCTTTTTGAGGCTTTCGGGTTGACGATCCTGGAGGCCATGCTCTCCGGATTGCCCACTTTCGGCCCTCAGTCTGGAGGGCCCAGCGAGATTATCGAGGATCAGAAGAACGGCATACTGGTGGATACCAGCAATCCCCGATCCATCGCCCGGCGGCTGGAGAAATTCTTCCGTCTCTGCAAAAAGGATCCCCGGCGATGGGAAGAGATTTCCCGGGCCGGGATCCACCGGGTTCGCGAGTTTTTTACCTGGCGCCTCTACAGCAAGAATTTAATCGATCAGACCAAACTGTACGGGTTCTGGCGGTATTCGGTTTCCGGGGAGGGGCGGGTAGAGATGGACCGGTATACCGATCTCATCTATCACTTCCTGCTCAAGCAACGGGCCCGCAGGCTGCTTTGAACGGTCGGCCGCCGGATGCACCGGATAGCGCGGAATCCGCAGATTGGTTTCGATCACGATCCCCTGGTAACTGGGGTGTGATTTTCGCCCCCACTGATCCAGCTCCCGCAGGAAGCGCCGCATCTGCTCCGGATCCAGGAGTAGTTCACAGGATACCTCCCGGCCCACCTTTTTACTTCCAAAGAGGATAGCAATGGAGACGCATTCCCGCCGACCCAGATGATCGGCGTAATTGAGATACGGATCCAGTAACTGTTTTTGTTCTTCCAGCCGGCAGCTGAAATAACTCATCAGAATCGGAAAATCGACGTTTTCCAGAACCCAGTGTCGCGTCTCATCGCTGACTCCGCTGTTGCCCGGGCTTTCCAGGGTGACAAAGGCGGAATAGTAGAGACCGACCTTTTGCACTTCCCGCAGGTTCTGGTGGAATTGTTCCCGAAACAGGTCGATGAATTCAGAGTCGTCCACGATGGTGTCGATTCCCAGATCGGGATGATCTTTTAGAAACCGGGCATAATATTTGATGGGATAGTGACGCTCCGCATACAAAAAATTGATCTTCTCGATTCCCGACCGGTAAAATTGATCGGCCAGGGGCTTGAAGGATTGATAGGCGCTTTGGTAAAATTTGGGACCCATGGGCAGACCGGGATTGAGGTTCACCTGTCGGATCCGGTTCTGTTTCAGGTAATCCAGCAGCACCTGGACCCGGGAAAAATCACCCCAGGCGCTCTGCCAGACATCCATGGACAGAAAATATCGTCCCGGTGAAGCCGCATCGGTCTTCCGGGTGCCGGAGGAGTCCGCTGCCGGCTGGCGAATACTGGAAACGGGTGGAGCCGGTGCACCCGGATCCTTGGACTGCGCACGGTTTTTGAGATCCGGTTCAAAGGTCAGGGAGGAAGGTAAAGACGGGCTGGCAATCTGATGCCACTCAATACGCTCGATCTGCTGGAGTTGTTCCGCCTGCCAGGAGCGGTTTTCCGGGAATACATTGACCAGATCAATCCATTCTTTCCGGGAACCCAACGGCGGGGGGGAGTCCCCGGGGGAGTGCAGATGGGACTCGATTTCTTCTCTCCTTTTTTTTTGCAGGTACCGGAGCAGGTTTTTATCCTCGGCGGAGAGAGAGGGGGACTGCAGCAGCTCGTTCAATCGGCAGAGGGCCTGATGCTGCCGGGGTAGATCCCGGGGAAACTGTTCCAGGATGCGGATGAGATCGTAGGGGATGGCGGTACCCGGCTCCTGGTTTCGATCCGGTTTCTCCCCTGTCCGGAGGTGGATGATCATATCCCGGATCTTCGGTCGCAATTCCAGGGCGGTGGCGTAATCCCGGTGGTTGTAGAGGCTTTTCAGGAACCGGATCTCCTTTTGAATGATCCGCCATTTTTTCCGGTATTCTTCCCGGCTGCCGTACAACCGGTAGTAATTGGCGTACAGGGTGTCCAGCCGTTGAATTTCTTGAAAGGCCCGCCGCTGCAGGTCATCATCTGAACGGAGCGGAACCGGGAGAAGAAGACCGATCAGAAGCACTGACAACAGGCCGTTTCTGTACTTCATCAGAAAGGAACCAAGGGGCGGAGCTGTCACCGGTCCGCCCGGTTGGATAAACGGATATTCCTCTGGTTATTTGGTTTCCAGCGCGGTCTTGTCCGTGACGGACATGAAATCAAAATCAGCGCGGGTTTTAAAGGTTACCAGACCGAATCGGCCCAGGGTGAAGGTGTTGTCCATCACGCTGGCCACCACCGAATCGTTGATGTAACATTTTATACTGTTGCCGTAGGCGTCGACTTTCAGGCGGTACCAGTTGTTTCCGCTGAATTTCACCCGGTCCGTGAGGAAGTTGGCCGAACGGGGATTGGCCAGGTCCACCCACTGACCGTTGACCATCTTGCCCAGAACGGCGCCTTCTTCGCCCGCCAGACGGAACATGTAAAAATTGTTACGGTCCTGCATCCTGAAAACGATGCCCCCACCGATGATGTAACGGACATTGTAGAGCAGCTTCTGGTCCTGCTCGGAGGCGGTCAGGGTGGAGGGGAGATCGGGAACCACCCGCAGGTAGGTCTCATAGGTACCGTCGGCCACCTGGGGGTGGTCCACATAGATGATGGCATTCAGGTGCCTGGGATCTGCAGAGGTCTGCATGAAAAAACCGTTCTGGCCCAGTTTCCAGATCCCGGTGAGTTGCTGCCATTCGTTCTTCCTTTCGTTGAAATTGTCTCTGAAAATGGTTTTGGGTCCGGTTTCCTGGGTGGTGACGATGGTTTCCGGAGGGGTGACCTCTGGTTCCGGGCCGGAGCAGGCGACATATATCAAAGCAAGGAAAAGCATTAAAATGATTCTTTTCATGGGATTTCTCCTTATTTGTTGTAACTGGTTTTTAATTTCTTCTTGGTGAAGACCAGGGAGTACTTGGTATGGGATTGCAGGGTCTGGCCGTAATCGCTGGGGACATAGGGCAGACCGGGGGACGAAGCCATGATTTTGTAGGTTCCCGCCGGAAGGTTGATGGTCCTGTGGGCCTTGTCGCCCAGGGAGACGGTCTTGTGAATCGGTCCGTCAAAATCAACCGTCACATTGCGATCCACCCGGTTTTGAATCACCAGGATGGCTTCTGCGGGATACCGGCTTTCATCCTGTTCGACGATCTGGAAACCCGCCACCCACTGGTAATTTTCCGTCTGAAGGATCACGGTGCGGGCTTCCCCGGGAGGAGGTTGGGACTCGATGTCGGATCCCCCGCAACCCAACAGCAGCACCGCCGGTATCAGGGCGATGATGATACGTTTTAATCTCATGTCTTCCTCCTACTGTTTTTTAAAATCATACATAACCGGGAAAGGAAAATCAAATTCGGGTATTCCCCCTGGAATCGGTTCAAAAGGTGACGAAAACCCGTCAGGGGGACGGCGGCGGTTTGGGAAAGGGAGGCGATGATCGTCAACCCCGGGGCAGCAGAGAGGGGGGAACCGCCGCCGGATTTTTCGCAGGGTTTTGAACCGGGGGCGGAAGGGGTTGATTTTCAGTTCATAGAAAAGAAACCAGGCCGTGCCGGCCACCGAGGGGGAGGTGGAAAAACCAAGGTCGTTGGGAGTTGCGTACCGGATTCCGCCGCTGTCCCCGGTCATCTTTCGGACCTGACGGTGATAGTAGTCGCCCCGGTGGTCCTGTCCACAGATAAAAAAGGCCAGGGCCGCTCCCTCGGTTCCCTCGCTCCAGACCGGTGCCCCTTTTGCCGGCCGCTCAAAAAATCCCTCCACGGTATCCTCATCAGGACCCAGGATCGTTTTCACCCGGAAATGATCTTCCAGGGATTCCAGGAGGTGGCAAAATCCCTGGCCAAGGGTGAGAATGGCCCAGGACTGGCAGTCCAGGTAGCGGGAAGGATCCCGGAATCCGGTTAAAAACCGGGATTGGTCGGAATCGTAAAGCTGACGGAGAATGAATCTTTTGATCCTGCGGGCGGACCGGCGATTCCGGTTTCCGCCGAAGTATTTAAAAGCCGAATAGCTGTCCAGGTTGTGTTCGGTGGAAAAAACGTCGGCCCGGGTCCCCAGGGACAGTCCCCCAAAGCGTGGATCCCAACGATCGGTAATCTGTCGGGCCTTCAGCCACTTCAGCGTTTTCTGGGCGAAACAATCGTAGGAACGGTCGCCGGTAATCCGGCGGTAAAGATTGACCGCCATGACCACCCAGGCGATGGAGCCGGTGTATTTCCGGTCCGAGGTGGGGGAAAGGTCTGAAAGGCGGTAGGAAAAGTAAAAGCTGCCGTCGGGATTCTGGATTTGCCTGAGACTGGCCAGTATTTTCCCGGACAGGTCGATCCGGCCAAGAGCGGCGAAGGCCATCACGGAAAGGGCCTGGTCATAGGTCCAGCAGCGTCCGGCAAGGGACTCATAACCCTGGACCAGGGAATACCTTTTTCCCTTCACCACGGTGGATCTGACCATGGACTCGAGCCAGTTCAGCGCGGTCCGGGCGGTGGCGGGAGTTTTTCCACCACCGGGGGCCGGGGGAGCGGTCTTTGCCGATTGAGATCCCCAGCAGAGTAGAAAGGCCAGCAGACAGATTCCGGTTGGTTTATTCATATTTAATCTTCCGGGTGGCGGAGAGGTAATCGGGGCAGCATTTGATTTCTTTGACCGCATTTGAGATTTTCAATATCCGGTGGATCTTGCGGGGAGTGTTGACCAGGACCACCCCCCCTCCCCGGTTCCTCAGCCGGGTGCCGGTGGTCAGCAGGATGGACAGCGCCTCCGATGAAAGGTCTTTTAGCCCGGTGAGATCCAGAATGAAACGATGACGGTTTTTGGTTTGGAAATACTGAATCAGTTCCTCAAAACGTCCCGCATCTCCGGGATCGAAGGCTCCCTCCAGGTAAAGGATGATGATCCGTTCGCCGGAGAAAGAACGGTAATCGGGAATCACCCGAAGGTTGCGGGCCCGGGACAATTCCCCCGATGCGGGATCCCCGCCGATCATACTCCGGTAATCCTTGTTGCCCCGGGGCGGAACCCAGGCGGAGCGAACGAAGATATTCCGGAAAGATGCGACCAGCCCGAGTAACTTCCAGTAGCAGTTGAGCTGGTGGTAGTAGAGAGGTTCGACCAAGGAAGAGAAGATGATCCGCAGTTGATCGCGGAACCGGTAATAGGAATGAAAGGAAAAATCCAGAACCAGAAACAGAATGTTGACCAGAATACTCAGACCCAGCACCAGCAGCAGTGCCCAGAGATAGGCGGGGGGGATGACCTTCAGGATCAGCAGCACCGGAATGGCCAGATAGGAGACCAGTTGTACCAGCGGCAGCAGGATTTCAAAAGCGACCAGGTAAGGAAGGGTAAAAAAGGTGATCGGAGAGAGGGGATGGCGCAGGAAATCGATCAGGTGGCCCCTCAGGGTGCTGACCAGGCCCAGTTGCCAGCGTTTGCGCTGGGATTTCAATTCCCGCCGGGTTTCCGGTGCGTCGGTGAAGGCATCGGAAAAGTAGGACTGCACCACCCGGTAGGGGGTTTTGGATTCCTTCAGATGGAGATGGATCCGGGTCAGCAGTTCGATATCTTCTCCCCGGCTGAATTTTTCATAGCCGCCGATTTCCCGGATCACCCCGGTTTTGAACAGTCCGAAGGCGCCTGAAATGATCAGGTTGGCGTTGAATGCGGCCAGGGCATTGCGGGAGATATTGATCGAGCGGATATATTCCATGGCCTGCAGACGGGTGATCATCCTGCGGGGCGCGCGGATCCGGTGTGGAAACCTTGGATCCCGCTCTGATCCGTTTTTGACCCGGACATTGCCTCCCGCTGCCACTACCCGCGGATCTCGGTGAAAGCGGGCGGCCATCCGTTTCAACCCGTCGGTCTTGATAATGGTGTCGGCGTCCACGCAGCAGATGAGATCAGCCTGACTGACGTTGATACCCGCATTAAGGGCATCGGCTTTCCCGCCGTTTTCCTTGTCCACCACAAAAAAACTGCCGTCCCGGGTGGTATAGATCGACCGGACCGGACGGGTAGGCAATCCCTTTTCACTGTGGGATAGAAAGGTGATCAGGGGCAGTTCGGCGCTGATGGTCTGCAGGGTGTGGTCGCTGCTGCCGTCATTGACAAAGATGGTGTTGAAATTGGGGTAGTCGATCTTCTTGAGAAAGGAGATGGTCCGGTGGATGGTTTTTTCTTCGTTGTAACAGGGAACGATAATCGAGATGGAAGGGTACTCCGAATCGGGGAGGGGGGAGGAGCGTGTCTGCATCTTCTGCCTGAGGATCGAGATGAGGCCGATGATCAGAAAGAGGAATTCAGCCCCGTAGGAAAGAAGCAGCGAGGCGAGACTGCCCCAGAACAGAAACTCAAGGCTGACCGGATCCTTTATCATCCTGATTACTTGTGCCCGGGGAAAGGGGAGTTCCCCTGCCTACCATTGCCAGAAATAGCACAGGCGTTGAAAAAAATCAAGCGGTCGGAATTTGCTGTGGATTTTTGCCGGAAAATTCAGTATAAATGAGTTATCGAGGGAAAGGGGATGCAGGTGATGGTCCAAGAAACCTTTTTTGGAGGCGGTAAATGAAGAAATTCTGGATCGCGATCGGGTGCTGGAGCATATTGGGGGGGCTGGTCCTGGCCGGCGCCAAGCAGTTTGAAGGAAAACGGTTTTTATTTCAGCTGGACGGATCGGTTTTCTTTGCCGCCGACCGGCGGTTCAACGACGTATATTCTGCCAGGGGAATTCATCCCGGTATCAAGTTTTCCTGCGCGGTTACTCCGTCGATCGTGGTCTCATTGGGCTACGATTACCTGTTTCATCGGGGGGAGACCGTGGTCACCGGAGCGGATACTGAATCTACGCAGCATACCCTTCGGCTCGCCGGGGGGATCGGGTATTCACTGACTCCCATCATCTCCTGCCGGCTGGAGGGTGGCATTTTTCACGGCTGGTACCGGGAAGAAGTGCTGGAAGAGCTGCTTTCCGGCAGCGGTCTGGGTTTTCTGCTGGAAGGAAGCCTGGTGGTCCGACTTCCCCGGGGATTGCGGGGTCTGGTCATTCTGGGATATCGATATGGAAAGGATCATTACCAGGGGCAGGAGATCGTTCTGGGCGGTTTCCGGGCCGGTGTCGGAGCGGGCATCGTCTTTTAGATCCCGCCTGCGGCAAAATATGCCCGGGCCGGTTGCATTCCGGCATTGAAATCTGGATCCGGTTGAATTCCATTATCGAATGGGAGAGACGGGGCAGGGCCGGTTTCGCTTCTATACAAAAAATTGAATTCCCGGGGGAGGGGCGTTGATTTTGTGTTTGATTGTAATATAATGAAGGGTATATCGGGACAGAAGGCGGAAAAATGGACAGGGAACTGAAAACATCCTTCCAGAAATGGCTGGACCAGATGGTCGGCGAAGGAATGGTGTCGGCCGTTCTTCAGGTGGAAGCACAGCGGATTACCTTCGATCCCCGGTCCGGGATTGCTTGTAAAGAGGCTCCTCCTCCCCAGACCGTCCTGACCGGCAAGCAGGTACCTCCCAAAGTTCGCCCTCCCTCCGTTCCCCGGAAGGGCGGCGCAGTTACAGAAGATCAGGCGGCCTGGGAATCCGCCCGCCGGACCGATGCGGTCAACTCTTATCGGAAGTACCTTAAAGGGTTTCCCCGGGGAGCACATGTCAAAGAGGCCCAGGAGGCTATACGGCGGCTGACCGGGACCGTGTCCCCCCGGCAGGTCTCCTCGTACGCCGGAATCGCCGGCAGAAAAAAACGGTTCAACTGGGGACTCCCGGCTGCTTTTCTTCTCCTGATCGCCCTCGGAACCGGGACCTACTTTATCGTTACCGGCAGCAGTGTCAACCGGCCCCGGGGGGAGGAAAAACAGAAGACACCGGTTGAGCAGACCGTCAGCAAGGAAAGCAAAACCCGGGGTGCCGGAATACCGGTTGGAGAAGAAGGAACAGGTGATCCGCCCCCCGAGCAGATTGTCCCCTCCGACACCGCCGATCCCGCGGTGACCTCGGTGGATCACGCTGTGAAAGATCTACCGGGGAAAAAAACCGCCCCGGCCGTTGATAATCACAGCGATACCCGGCCGCCGCCGGACCGGGGAAAAAAAGAAGAATCCCCCGATTCGCAGCTACGGAACCAGGAGGAACCGGATGCCTCCCAAAAGAAATCACCCGCGATTGAGAAGACCTCACCTCCAAAGCCGCAGATCGGGGAAGTGTATTTTATCTCCATTCCCAGCGAATACATCCGGAACTACAAGCGCGAGATGAGCCGCCTGCAGATCCCGGGTCTGAAAAGCCGGACTTCTGTTTCCGGTGAGATCCGGCTCAACGTATTCCTGGATTCGGCGGGCAAACCTCTGGTACGGTCCTTTACCCACGACCGGATGAAAGTGACCCCTGCCTCCCACCGGGAAGGGGTGCTCGAGAACATCAAAGGGAAAATCCATTCGTTACAGCTGCGGCCGCCGGTGGACAAGAAAGGCCGCCCGGTCCGGGTAAAGAATTTCATTCTTTCCTACCGGGTGGGACGGATGGGAGACCAGATCATATTGAATCTGCTGAATTAATCCATGGATGACCCCCACGACCTTACCGGTACGATTACATGCGGGTGTGACCGCCTGTAAATAAATTAGGAGGATTGTATGGTTAACAAGAAATCAGTTATGGTGACGGCCCTGATCCTGTTTTTCGGCCTTTTCACCGCGGTTTTCGCCCAGGGCAAGTTTTCCATTACCCTGGATGCCGGTTATGCCGGGGCCTTTTCCCTGGCGGATGGCACCTACGGGGTGAAAAATCTGGAGGTAATTGATCCCTGGGACCGGGTATGGGCGACTTTCAATTCCGAGGGAACCATCTCACCGTCGGGGTCTGGAACCGTGCTCTTCGGCGGATCGGTGGATTTCAGCTTTTCGGAAGCCATCGGGATCAGCCTGGGTTTTCATACCTTCAAGCAGAATGTCGACCTGGTCAACGACTATTATCTCTCCTGGACCTGGGGTGCCTTCCTGGGAGGCGATTCCTTGGATATCGATGATGTCGACTTCGGCGGAGGCCCCCCCTGGGATTCCACCGGGGATATCAGCGTGATGCCCCTGACCCTGGACATCTTCTTCCGCAAGGATTTTTCGCCCACCTTTTCGGCGGGCGGCGCCGTCGGCGGGGCCCTTTTTCTGACCAAGGTGAACGTGGACGCTTTTGTGGGACGACAGGGCGGTCTGGTGTCCTGGCCCATGTATTACGTGGATTTCTACAAGGTGCAGATCACCACGGACGACGCTTCCGCCACTCTCTTCGGAGGCCATGTGCAGGGATTCATGGAGATCAAGTTCAGCCCCCGCTTCGCCTTCGTGGTGGCCGCCAACTATTACCTGGCCGGAAAAACGGACATCCAATACCAGGTGGTGAACCAGTCCCGCTGGGACGGGTTGTTCGGCAGTCTGTACCGGTTGACCGCTCCCCAGATCGGCGAGCAGACCCTGGAGTTGAATGTTTCCTTCTTTTCCGTCAATGCCGGTGTGCGGGTCTATCTGAATTAGGTTTGTTAGCATCATTTTTCGGGGACCGGCAGATTTGCCGGTCCCCTTTCTTAATGAGGCGTATCGCTGAAGTTGAAAATTTGCACTACATGATATAAAATCGAAGGTGCAAGGGATCGAAGAATCGCCTGTTTCATATCCGAAAGCCTGCGCAAGGAGGTGAGGCCATGATTCAATTCAAAGGAGGCCGGTGCCTGGTGGTTCTGCTGGCGGCAACCGTATTTCTTTTTGGTTTTTTACTCCAGGGGGCCGCGGATGAACCCCTGGAGGAGAAGGTGGAAAAGTACATCCTTCAGGGTGATTACGAAGGGGCCATCGACATGCTGAAAGATTACATCGACCGGGTCAAGGACATCAAGGAAAAGAAGAAAAACCTGGGAATGGCCTATTACCACCTGGCCCGCACTTATTTCCAGACCGGGTTTGACCAGGAAGCCGAGGACAATCTGAAAAGCGCCTATATCGCCTATCCCAGGCTGGATGTGGAGCAGCAGGAAAACGATCTCTATTTTAAAGAACGGGCCCTGAAGGTCAAGGAAAATGTCACCCGACAGATCGCCGGGCAGACCCGCGGGGAATCCGAACCGCAAACCATGGATAAAATCCGGCCGGAACCCCGGGAAGAAACCGTCTCTGCGCCTGAACCCCGCAAGGAAGATCCCGCCCCCCCCTCGAGCGCTGATTACGCCCGGAATCTGGACAAAGACCAGGCCAGAACGATCATGCGGGAGAAAGGATTGTATGACCGGTACCTGAACCGCAGGGGATCCTTCGACAATCGCTATGAGATGGTGAACCAGGCCGTGGTCCGGGACCGGGCCACCGGGCTGATGTGGATGGTCTACGGGTCTGAAGAGAAGGTGACCATGGAAGAGGCCCGCCAGTGGCTGGAGCGGCAGAATCAACAGCGGTTCTCAGGCTACGATGACTGGCGCCTGCCCACCCTGCAGGAGGCCCAGACCCTGGTAGAGGAACAAAGGGCCCTCAACCAGAAGGCGGAGTACTGGAAGAAACTGAACATCGATCCCCTCTTCGGGCTGCAGGACATCATCTGGACCGGAGACCGTGAGAACGAGGAGATTTACTGGATCGTCAATTTTGATGGCGGGTTTGCCCAGCCCCACGATTACCTGAAGAGTTTTGAATACAAATTTTACGTGCGGGCGGTACGTTCGGGGGAATAGGAAATATATTGTTCTTCCGTCTATCCCGTACCCCTCACCGGGCTTCCTAACAGGTCAAATGCAGGGCGCAGACGGTGCCGGCGGGGGAATCGGTTTCCCGGTAGGATTCGATGGCCCGGTCGGTGGTCAGGATCTCGAAGGAAAGCTTATCCTCCTGAAGCCGGCGGATTACCCGGGGAGCCACTTTCATCCGGCCGTATACGCCGGTGCCGATGATGATCTTTCCCACCGGCCGGTCCAGTACCGTTTCCAGGTCTTCCAGCTGGAGAAGGTGACCGTCGGTCCGCCGCCAGTCCGACTGAATATGATCCGGAAATAAAATCAGATCCCGGCGATACCACCGTCCGTTAATCGAGATTTCTCCGAATCCGAAGGAATCAATTCGATGCATATTCTCCATTGTAGGGCCGGGGGGAAAACAAGTCAATTATTTTTCCCGGCCGGCTGTTCAACGGGTTCCGATTCTGTTAAAATGATGATTTCAGGAGGTATCATGAACAGACATTTTTCCAGATTTTTCCTTTGGCCGGCCATTCTCTTGATGGTGATCCCCCTCTCGGGGAAAAATACGGCAAAATCAGACAAAACCGTTGCCGAGATGGCGGCGGATCTGGCTTTTCGCTCCATCGGGCCGGCCTTCATGTCCGGCCGGATATCGGATATCGCTATCGATCCGGGGGATGTTCAAACCTGGTACGTGGCGGCCGGATCCGGCGGGGTATGGAAGACCGCCAACGGCGGGATTACCTTTCAGCCGGTTTTTGACTCCCAGGGATCCTATTCCATCGGGTGCGTAACCGTCGATCCCCACTGCTCCCTGACCGTCTGGGTGGGATCCGGCGAGAATGTCAGCGGACGGCATGTGGGCTATGGAGACGGTGTCTACAAATCCCTGGACGGGGGAAAAACCTGGAAGAACATGGGGTTGAAAAACTCCGAACATATCGACCGGATTCTGATCCATCCGGACAATTCCCAGGTCGTGTACGTGGCGGCGGAAGGCCCCCTCTGGTCTCCCGGCGGGGAACGGGGGGTCTACCGGACCGAAGACGGTGGCAAAACCTGGGAACGGATTCTTGCCATCGACGAGAACACCGGCGTTACCGATCTGGTCATGCATCCCGAAGATCCACGGATCATGTTCGCCGCCGCCCACCAGCGACGACGGACGGTAGCGGCCCTGATCAACGGCGGGCCGGGATCCGCCATCTACCGGACCCGGGATGGAGGCAAGACCTGGGAGAAGTGCATCCGCGGGCTGCCCAAGGAAGATCTGGGTCAGATCGCCCTGGCCATTTCTCCCCAGGATCCCCGGGTGTTGTACGCCTCGGTGGAAACCGCCATCCGCAGGATCACCTATTACCGGTCAGAAGACGGCGGCAGCAGCTGGCAAAAGATGATTGCTTACACCACCCCCAGTACCGGTCCCCATTACTACCAGGAACTCTATGCCTCCCCCCACCAGTTCGATCGTATTTACTCCATGGAAATCAACATCCTGTTCAGCGATGACGGGGGGAAGAACTGGGATCGGATGTCGGAGGAACACAAGCACGGTGACAACCATGCCCTGGCCTTCGATCCCGGGGATCCCCAGCATATTTTATGCGGTTCTGACGGAGGGCTGTACGAGACATTCGATCATGGAAAGAGCTGGCGATATGTTTCCAACCTCCCCCTGACCCAGTTTTACCGCATTGCGCTGGACAACAATGGCCCTTTTTACAATATCATCGGCGGAACCCAGGACAACTGTACCCAACTGGGTCCATCGGCCACCCTGTACGAGAACGGTATCGCCAACAGCGAATGGCGCATCACCCTGGGCGGGGATGGATATTCCTGCCAGATCGATCCGGAAAATCCCGATATCATGTACTGTGAATCCCAGGTGGGCAACCTGGCCCGCTATGACAAACGGAGCGGCGAAGCCACGGATATCAAACCCATGCCGGACCCCGGAGAAGACCCGCCCCGCTGGAACTGGGATTCCCCGGTGATCATCAGTCCCCATTCCCACACCCGTCTTTATTTTGCCTCCCAGCGGTTGTATCGCAGCGACGACCGGGGCAATTCCTGGCAGGTTATCAGCGGCGACCTTTCCCGGGCCCGGGAGCGCCTTCAGATGGAATATATGGGTCGCACCTGGAGTGTGGACGCCGTCTGGGACAACGATGCCATGTCTTATTACGGCAACGTGGTCACCATTTCCGAATCCCCCCTGTTGGAGGGTTTGATTTACTGCGGTACCGACGACGGGCTCCTGCAGGTTACCCCGGACGGCGGCCGGACCTGGCGGAAAATTGAAAAATTTCCCGGGGTTCCCCAGGGTACTTTCGTGAACGAGGTGTTCGCCTCCCGGCACCGGGCGGATACGGTTTTCGTTCTGCTGGACAACCACAAACGGGGAGACTTTTCTCCCTATATCCTGAAAAGCGCCGACCGGGGAAAAACCTGGATCCCCCTGACCGGCAACCTGCCGGAACGGCATGTGTTATGGGCGCTGGAGCAGGACTACCAGGAACCGGACCTGCTTTTTCTGGGAACCGAATTCGGACTTTTTTACACCGTCGACGGGGGTGGGCGGTGGGTGCCGTTCACCAAGGGACTGCCCACCATCGCCTTCCGGGATATCAAGATACAGCCACAGGAAGATGATCTGGTGGCCGCCTCTTTCGGCCGGGGAATCTATATTCTGGATGATTACAGTCCCCTTCGCCGGGTGGCGGATATAAATGCCGGGAAAGATGCGCTGTTCCCGGTACGGGATGTGCCTGCTTATTTCCCCATCGACAAACTGGGAGGAGGGGAAAAAGGCAGCCTGGGTCACGGATTTTATTCCGGTTCCAATCCCCCCTTCGGGGCCTGTTTCACCTATTATCTGTCCAGCAGTCTGAAATCCGGGAAAACCATCCGCCGGGATGCGGAAAAAAAATCGGCAGAGCAGCGGCAGGACGTGTCCTTTCCCGGCTGGGAAACCCTGCGCCGGGAAGAACGGGAGGACAAGCCCCGCATCCTGCTGGAAATCATGGATTCCCAGGGAGAAATCGTCCGCCGGCTCAGCGGACCGGTATCCCGGGGATTCCACCGGGTTCACTGGGACCTGACCTATTCTTCACTGGCGCCGGTTCGACTCGAACAACCCGCCCCTTCTCCTTTTTCCTACGGGTTTGGGAGAGAAAGAAGCGGGCACCCGATCGTGCCGGGGACGTACACGGTCAAACTCTACCGGGCTACCGGGAAGGAGAAAGTGCAGGCCGGTGAGGGAAGAACCTTCAAGTGTTACGCTCCGGGCCTGGTGAGTCTTCCCGCGGATGATTTCGGGGAGCTTCTGGATTTTCGAAAAAAATGCGCCCGGCTGCAACGAAAAGTCGCCGGTGCCGCCCGGATAATCGATCAGAGCCTGGAACGGATTCAGTATTTGAACAAGGCCCTGGAGAGGGTGCGCGGGGAAAACCGCTCTCTCCTCGAAGTGTCGCGAACCCTTCAAAACCGCCTGCTGGATCTGCAGGATCGGCTGTATGGCGATTCTTCTCGGTACCGACGCGCCGAACCGACCGCTCCGGGTATCTACAGTCGGCTGGGGGCGGCCCTGTGGACGGTTTCGGGCAGCAATTCCGAGCCCACCCAGACTGCCCGCCGGCAGTTAGAACTGGCCGGCGAGCAGTTTGAATCCTTTGTTATGGATCTGACCCGGATCACTGGAAAAGAATTGCCCCGGCTTTTGCAGCAGGCCCGGGAAGCCGGCGCACCCTGGATACCGGGTTTTGAGCTGGAGCAATAGGCTGCGGAGTTTCAACAGAATGTAACCGAAGACCGGAAGGCAAAGGAGAGGTCAGGGAAAACCGACGGGAACCGGTACGGCCTGACAGGCGGTAGAGGGGGATCGGGTTGAATATAAAATGAAACTCTTACTGGTCATCGTGATCCTGGGGCTTTTTGCCCTGGTCGGATCCCAGTTGAGTTATTTTAATCGCAGGGTATCCATTGGATTCCGCAACATCGTGTTGACCGGGATCGAGTACATCTTTGCCGGGATCCTTCTTGGGGGTCTGGGGTTGAATATCCTGGATTCGGAGTCTGTTTTCAGCCTTCAGCCTCTCCTGACCTTCGGAATGTGCTGGGTGGGATCGCTGTTGGGTCTGCAGCTGAATTTCCGTGAACTTAAAAAAATGGCCCGGCATTATTTCACCATTACCACGATCACGACCCTGACTGTTTTTATCACGGTAACGGCGGCCCTGGTGTCGATCATCGGCCTGGTGACCCGGACGCCCGTGCGGGAAAAGTGGCTTATCGCCCTGGTCCTGGCCGCAATCTCCTGTAACACCGCCCAGTCCGCCCTGGCGATATTGAGTAAGAATTACCGGTTCAAAGATTACCATATCATCAAATTGCTGCGGTACATGTCCGGCGTGGACGGCATTTTCGCCATTCTGCTGTTTTCCCTGGCCATCGCTCTCTTTCCACCGCAGTCATTCACGGGCGCCGGATCCGGAGTAGACTGGGCCGGTATGGCAAAAACCTTTGCGCTCTCCCTGGGGATCGGCCTGCTTGCCGGGCTGGTGCTTTATTTCCTGGCCCGCTGCCGGTTCACCCACAATGAATTTATCCTATACCTGGTGGGGGTGACGCTCTTTTTCGGCGGATTGTCCACCACCGCCAACCTGTCCCCCCTCTTTACCGGGCTTTTGTGCGGGACCTTTTTCGCCAACATATGCCAAAAACGGATGCAGGCGCTTTCCGTGGTGATTCAATCGGAAAAGGCCATCTATATCATTATGCTTCTCCTGCTGGGGGCCATTTGGAATTTTTCCCTGGACGGAGTGTTTCCCCTCGCCCTGGGGTACCTTTTTTTTCGTACCCTGGGGAAGAATGCCGGGGCTTTTTTGGGATCCCGGCTTTTCCCCCATGCCGCCCGGGTCCCCCCCTGGCTGGGGATGGGACTGTTGTCGGAAGGGGGACTGTCCATCGTTCTGGTGTTGAATTTCAAGCTGCTCTATCCCGTCCTGTCGGACCCGGTGGTTTCCATTCTGGTGTTCTCCGCCATTCTCAACGAGCTGATCAGCCCCAGCCTGATCATGTCCCTTTTCAGCAAGACGGACTGTGAGATCCGGAAGAGGAGAATCTCCCGGCCGGGGTGACCATGAAGGGAAAACTTCTGTCTCTGGGTGTGCTGATGGGCCTGGTGGTTCTGGTGAGCGCCGGCAACCTGATTGATTTCCCCAATCCGGTATCTCTTTCCTTCCACCTGGGCTTTCTGCTGTTGATCGGGTTCATCGCCGGGGAAATCACCGCTTTTTTCGGTCTGCCCAAGATCACCGGATACATGCTGGTGGGTCTGTTCTTCGGGCCCTATTTTTTGGGCTTTCTTACCCTGGAGACGGTGGAAAATCTGGATTTTATCAACAGCCTGGCCCTGGCCTTCATCGCCTTCTGTGCCGGAGCGGAACTTCATTACCGGCAGTTGAAAAAGAAGATGCGTTCCATCCTCTACATGATCACCGGGGTGACCCTGGTGGTATTCCTGGGAGTGACCCTGGCGATGTTCCTGCTCATGGGGTTTTATCCCTTTATGGGGGAATTGACGCCGTTGTCCCGGTTGGCTGTGGCCGCGGTATTCGGCGTGATCGCCGTGGCCCGTTCACCCTCCTCCACCATCGCCGTTATCAATGAAACCCGCTCCAAAGGGGATTACAGCGATATCGTTCTTTCGGTTTCCATTGCCACGGATGTGATCATCATCATGCTCTTTGCGGTGGTGGTTTCCATCGCCGGTCTGCTGGTCGCGGGAAACGGCCAGGAGGGATTTAACCTGATTTTCGGGCTGGAGCTTTTGGGAGAGATCCTGATCGCCCTGGCGGCGGGGTATCTGCTGGGCAAGGGGATCATCCTGCTGATGAGAAAGATCCGTATAGAATTTCCGGTGGTGGTGGTGACCATGGGATTTGTGGTGATCAAGTTCTCTCACTATCTGGCAGTGGTGATGAAAAATGTGCTGTCGGTGGGGATTGAAATTGAGCCCCTCCTGATATGCATGATGGCGGGATTTACCGTGCAGAATTTTTCCAGCCAGGGAGACCAGTTCATCGCCCGTCTGGACAAGGTGTCTCTTCCGATATACGTGGCCTTTTTTGTCATCATCGGAGCCGGAATCAATGTGGAGGTACTCAAAAAAAGCTGGGTGGTGGGTCTGGTGATCGTCGGAGTCCGGATCCTGATGTTTTACTGGGGCGGGAACCTGAGCGGACGGATGGCCGGGGAAGAACCGAAAATCTACCGCAACGTATGGCTGGGGTTTGTCACCCAGGCCGGGGTCAGCCTGGGACTGGCAGCGGAGATCGTGCGGCGGTTCCCGCATCTGGGAATTCCCATCCAGTCCATTCTGATCGCCACCATCGCCATCAATCAGATCATCGGTCCCATCACCCTCAAGCAGGGGTTGAAAAACACCGGAGAGATCGGACGGGCCGGTTGACCCCGGCGCTCCCGGTTCCGGGAGGTTGATAATTATGCTATAATGGAATCCGCAAGGTGGCGTGAAATGAAGATCATCGATTATTTAAAAGAAGAGCACGTAAAGGTCGGGGAGTTGCAACCGGGCACCAAGGAAGAAATCCTGGCAGAGCTGTTGCAGCTCTTTTCATTCCCCTCCGCTGCCATGAAAAAGCGGGTACTGGGGGAACTGGTGGAAAGGGAAAAGGTGGCCTCCACGGCGGTAGGCAGGGGACTGGCGATTCCCCATGCCCGGGTGGAGGGGATCGATGACATCTGGCTGGGGGTTTATGTGACCCCCGGAGGGGTGATGTTTGATTCCCTGGATGAGAAACCGGTGAAGGTGTTCTTCCTTTTTGTGTCTCCTCACGATGACGTCAAGTTTCATCTTCGCTTCCTGGCCCGTTTGTCCCGGGTGCTGCGAAACCGTCAGCTGACCGGGCGGATTGTCGACAGCCGGGAACCCGGGTCAGTGATCGAGGCCATCGCGGACTTTGAGAAGGATCACCTGGGGTAGTCATGAAGCTGGTGCTGATCTTCCTCAACAAGATTGAGTATCTGGAGGATATCCTTTCCGCCTTCCTGGAGAATGGAATCCCGGGGGCCACGGTGCTCAGTTCCGAAGGCATGGGGCATTTGATCGGGGACAGCATTCCGATTTTTGCGGGCCTGAAGGATGCCTTTGCCGGCAGCAGTCCGGAAAACAAGCTGATCATTTCGGCGGTCAAGGCTTCTCAAGTGAAGATGATCAAGGATATCGTCGAAGATATCGCCGGAGACCTGGATCAGCCGGGGGTCGGTCCCATTTTCTCGCTGCCCGTCGACCAGGCTTTCGGACTGCGGACGGAGGAGTAAGACCTCGCTTCCCGGAGGGGGCTTTCCCGGGTTGAATTTGGGTGTTTTTTTACTTTCATTACACCCCCTAATCTTTTATAATAGATGGATTAAAGCAAGACGATAACCATGACCATCAAGAAAATAGCCTTCACCGGCGGCGGCACCGGCGGCCATATCTATCCCAACATTGCCATATACGAAACCCTCCGGGAAAAATACGAGGACCTGCAGGTCCTGTACATCGGCAACCGGAAGGGAGCCGAAAACCGGATCATGC